>ENA-OWPM01000151-OWPM01000151.1-human-gut-metagenome-genome-assembly--contig:-NODE-151-length-93047-cov-7.659799_pt1 | contig 93047 bp, 81 predicted proteins | sample MGYA00248267_ERZ651852 | MGnify/ENA primary metagenome ERZ651852 (study PRJEB26924, sample SAMEA4378228) | human gut metagenome | biome: human gut; feature: human-associated habitat; material: faeces... | reverse complement strand
GAATTTAAGAATTTAAGAATTTAAGAATTTAAGAATTTAAGAATACAAGAATATAAATTCTTACGAATTTGCTTATTTTATGCGGATTGATGAAGATAAAGAAATACTTTATTCTTAAAAAGTCAATTGAATAAGAACAACATAAGTTTGATTTTAAAAATACATTATATATGGAAGAGAGGATTTAATAACTATGAAAGTTGATATAATTATTAGTGGGGATGATATCAAAGAAAGTAAAATAGAAAATAAAATAGCGATTGTTATAGATATGTTTAGAGCAACTTCGGTAATAGTCACTGCTTTAAATAATGGATGTAAGGAAGTAATACCTTTCTTAACTATAGAAGAGACTTTTGAAAAGGCAGAAGAGCTTAAAAGAGAGAATTGTATTTTAGGCGGGGAAAGAAAAGCTGTAAAGATAGATGGCTTTGATGTTTCAAATTCACCTTTAGAATATACCAAAGAACTTGTAGGTGGAAAAAGTGTTCTTATGACAACAACTAATGGAACAAAAACACTAACAAGGTCTTTATCTGCAAAGAAAATTTTTATAGCAGCTATGATCAATGCAAAAGCTGTTGCAGAAAAATTACTTGAAATAAATGAAGATGTTGTAATCATAAATGCGGGAACTAATGGAAATTTCTCTATGGATGACTTCATATGTAGCGGATACATAATAGATGAAATGACAAAAAAATCATCAAAATTAGATTTAACTGATATAGCTAAAACAGCACATCAAATATATAAATCAAATGAAAATGTAATGAATTATATTAAAGATGCTACCCATTATTCGGTTATGAAAAGTTTAGGGCTAGATGATGATATATCATATTGTACTAAGAAAAGCATAATTGATATTGTTCCAGAATATAAAAATTCGAAGATAGAAATTTAAAAAAATAGAGCGTCTCATTTGAGGCGCTCTACTTTATAATTAAAAATAACTAGCTATTCTTATATTCTTCAATTAAATTATTTATTATATAAGAACAAGTTTTGCCTTTGCAAGAACCTGTGCCTGCACCGGTAGCTGCCTTAACTTTTTCAAAAGTATCAGCACCATTCCTTATTGCCTCTTTTATTTTAGCTCTTGAAATTGCTCGGCAACGACATGTTTTGGTTAATTTATCTAAAATAGCTTCGTTTAAATTATTATCATTACTATCCATATTTATTCTCCTAAAATTTAAAGTATTTTACATAATTTAAGCACTAAATTAATAAAGAGTCAAGAGGAGAATAATTATTTGAAATTATTAAAATAATTTAGCTTCTGTTAAGAAAATAGGTATATAATATTTATAAAATTTAAAGTATAGGGGAAAAAGATAATTAAAATCAAATGGAGGCGAATAATAATGATAAAAGTGCTTTTGGTAGAAGATAATATTAAAATAAGTGAAAATATAGTTGAATATTTAAGTAAAGATTTAGAAATTGAGCCTGTATATAATGGAACAGATGCAATTCATTTATTGGGCTTATATGATTATGATATTGTTATTTTAGATTTAATGTTGCCAGGGGCAGATGGAATGACTGTATTAAATAATATATCAAAAAAATGTTTGAATACAGGAGTAATAATATTAACTGCAAAAGAAGAATTAGGTGATAAACTTAGAGCTTTTAATCTAGGGGCGAATGATTATCTTACTAAGCCTTTTTTCATGGAAGAGCTTAAAGCAAGAATAAATGCAATTTTAAAAAGCATGGGAAAGATAAAAGACGCTAATACTCTTGAATTTAAAGGGCTAAGCATTGATATGAAGATAAAAAAGGCCTATATAGAAGGAATGGAATTAGAATTAAATGAGAAGCTATATAAATTGTTAGAATATCTAGTTTTAAATAAAGGTGTATTATTATTTAAAGAGCAAATTTTTGATAATGTATGTGGCTATAATAGTGATGCTTCTACTGAAATAATAGAAGTATATATAAGTAGATTAAGAAAACAGTTAGCTAGCTTTGGATATGATAAGTATTTAATAACTAAACGTGGGATGGGATATGTATTAGATGAAAGTATAGGGGAGTAAATAATGAAAAAGGATATCTTTTTAGCTACAAGAAGAAATATTATTGCTATTAGTACAATAATAGTATTTGCTTGTTTGATAGTATTTGCAGTAATAACACAGACACTATATTCTGCAAAAGTAATGGATAATATTGATAAACAGCTTTTGGAACAACGAGATATAATAAATATGGATGTATTTGATTTTGAAAGATATTTAAATCAAATGAATAATCCATTTCCTAAAAATTTTCATGGAAAACCAGGTATGCATGAGGAGGATTTTATACGTATTCCACCTAATTTGATTGTGATCGTATATAAAGATGATGAACTAAAAAATATAAGTAGAAACCAATATTTCACTGAAAATAATTTGCCTGATTTCTCCAAAGAGTCAGAAAACACAATAGTTACAATTGATGATAATGGATATAAGTTTAGAGGTATAATTATTTCTAAAGATTCATATAAAATACAAGTATTATCTAATATAGATTCAGAAGTGAATTCAATACATAGGCTAACTAAAACTTTAATTATAAGTTTGATCATTTTAATAATAGTTGCTATAGTATTATCTGCTTATTTAGCATCAAAAGTTATAAAACCAGTGAGAGAAGCATATGAAAAACAGATTCATTTTGTTCAGGATGCATCTCATGAAATGAGAACTCCATTAGCTGTAATAAAAGGAAAGTTAGAACTGTTGGCAAACTCATCGAAAGATACTATAGATAGTCATTTTGAGCATATTTCGAAGATAATGAGTGAAATACGTGGATTAGAAAAATTGAATACTGACTTATTATTATTGTCTAAAGAAGATTTGGACTTAGGCATAAATATTACTAAATTTTCTTTGTATGAATTTATAAATGATATAGGTGAATTTTATATTGATTTAGCGGATATACAAGGAAAAGAATTTAAAGTGATTAAACCTGCATACGATGTAGAAGTTCTATGGGATTATAGCAAAATAAGAAGAGCTGTAATTATATTGATAGAAAATGCTTTTAAATATACTGATGATAATGGAAAGATAGAATTTATCATAGAAGAGTTTAATAAAAATATTAGAATTTCAGTACGTGATAATGGTATAGGAATCAGAGAAGAGGATCAAGAACGTATCTTTGATAGATTTTATAGAAGTGATATAGTTAGAGGAAAAAATATTAGTGGAACTGGAATAGGCCTTAGCTTACTAAAGTCTATTTCTAAAAATTTTGGCATTAAATTAAATGTAAATTCAACATATGGAGAAGGATCAGAATTTACAATGATGATCCCTAAAACATTTGATTAATATTAAAGAAAAGTAAGAACACCTACATGTATTTTTGAAAATATATGTAGGTGTTTTTCTGTTTATATAAAATTTAACTTTGTTAAGCTACTGTTAAGACGTGTCATTTAAAATAAGTATATAAGATAAAGAAACGGAGGTGTATAGATGGAAGAGGTTAAATTTAGACATGAGCTAAAGCATTATATTAATTTCTCTGATTATATATCAATTAAAAGTAGATTAAGATCTATAATGCACATAGATAAGAATGCTAATGAAAATAATGAATATAAAATAAGAAGCTTATACTTTGATAATGTTTATGATAAGGCATTAATGGAAAAGGTTATAGGAGTTCCTAAGAGGCACAAGTTTCGTATTAGGTTTTATAATGATAATCATGAATTTATAAGACTAGAAAAAAAATCAAAGATAAGAGGATTGTGTCTTAAAGATAGTGAGAAAATCACAAAAGAAGAATGTGAGAAAATAATAAATGGAGACATAGAATTTTTGAGAGATTCTAATAAAAAGTTATTTATTGATTTGTATAGTGAAATGAAGGGAAATCTATTAAGACCGAAAACCATAGTTGACTATACAAGAGAAGCATATATATATCCAATAGGAAATGTGAGGATAACTTTTGATAAATCGGTAAGAACAGGTTTAAATAATATAAATATGTTTGATGATAATCTAGCAACTATAGAAACCATAGATAATAAATACATTGTTTTAGAGGTAAAATTTGATGAGTTTTTACCACAAATAATAAGAGATATTATACAAGTAAAAGAACGTAGAGCAACTTCAATTTCAAAATATGAAGCTGCAAGAATTTATGGATAGACGAAATACATATAATTTTAGGAGGAAAAAGAATGTCTGATTCAGCAATTAATTTTAGCGATATTTTAAAATCTAGTTTTGTAGAAAAATTAAGTTCAATTTCATATTTAGACATGGCTATAGCGTTGTTATTAGCTTTTGTGGTTGGGCTGTTTATAATGCAAGTTTACAAAAAAACTTTTAAAGGTGTAATGTATTCAGAAAGTTTTGCAATATCACTTTTAGCACTTTGTTTAATTACTACTTTAATCATATTAGCGGTAACATCTAATATTGTATTATCACTAGGTATGGTAGGTGCTCTTTCTATTGTACGTTTCAGAAGTGCAATTAAGGAACCTATTGATATAGCATATCTTTTTTGGTCAATTAGTTCAGGAATAGTAATTGGAGCTGGATTAATACCACTTGCAATAATAGCATCAATATTCATAGGTATAGTAATGATATTATTTGTTAATAAGAAAACTGCAAATAATCCATATATATTAGTTATAAACTGTTCAGATGATGATTCAGAAAATAATGCATTAAATTTACTTTCAAAAAGTGTTGAAAAGTATAATGTTAAATCAAAGACTGTTTCACCTGTAAATGGAGTTGAAATTACAGTTGAGGTTGGATTAAAGAAAAATACTACAAAATTTGTAAATGCCATATCAAAATTAGAAGGTATTTCGAATGTTGTTTTAGTAAGTTATAACGGAGATTACATGTCTTAATTTATAAATAGAAGATGGTTGGAATTGGTTATTAGATAGAAGAGGTTATAATTATAGAAATTAGAAAAGAGGTTTCAGTTAGCATGAAACCTCTTTTAAAGATTAAACCTATTAATAGTTATTAAATGAACCTATGAATGCTGCAGCAAATACAACAGCTAAAAGAATATATACTGCCAAAATACATATTGTTATTATGAATGAAACAAATCCAGCTCTATTCCAAGTATTTTGAACTAAGAAAAATTCTTCTGGACTAGAATAATTACCATTTTTCCAAGCCCATTCATTTCCTTTTGCACCACATACAAATATCCAAATTATATTGAATAGTGGAATTAGACAAAGTAGAGTAAGATAAGATTTATTACCTATGCCCCACATAATATTCATCATAAAAGCTCCCCAATTCCATTTTTTTATTTCAGAAGGAACTTCTGAACTTGAGTATTGATTAATACCCATATTGTTTGAATTTTCCATAATTATTTATCCCCCTAATTAATAATTTAAAATAATTTCAATTTATTATATCATGGTTATAATTGTAATTAAAGTTTATTAAGGTTAAATATAATATATAATGGGAAAATGAAAAGTTTGGTATAATAATTTTGAAATAATGTTCAAGGGGGAAAACATGGATAATAATGATAAACGTAATTTAGATAGCTCTGATGGGATCTCAGAAGAAAATAATCTTTTGAATGAAGTTATTGATGATATCAGCATTAGAAATGATAAGGACAATATATAAATAATGAGCCGCTTTACACATAAGCAACAAATAAAATATATAAAGAATCAAATCAACAAAAGTTTATTTTTAACAAAGTCATTTACTAGTATTCTTTTGTTATGATTATTTATCAGCATTAAGAACATATTGATAAATTTTAAGAATACTAAGTAATTATATAGTCATGAATTGACAATTAAAATTTGGTAATATATAATTAGAAAATAATGAAAGACTGTGATTAGGAAAAGTATCTTAGAATTTATTTTTAGAGAGTAGCTGTTTGGTGGAAAGCTATAATAAATCTATGAGAAAATCACCTAGGAGTTGGAGACTGAAAAGCTTATACGCTGAATAAGTTATCACGTTGACCTGCGTTAAAGGATAGAGTATGTATGTACTTGAACTAAAGCATTTATTATGATGCAATGACCTTAGGTGGTTTGCGAATTCAACTTCGTCCTTTAGGATGGAGTTTTTTTTATGTTTTAGGCAATAATAACAATTAATAGATAATTTTATACGCATGGAAAGGGGAAAATTTAATGTACAAAAAAGTTGATTCTTCTAAAAGTACTGTAGATATGGAAAAAGAAATCGCTAAGTTTTGGAAGGAAAAAGATGTAATTCAAAAAAGTTTTGATTCAAATCAAGATGGAGAGTATTTTACTTTTTATGATGGTCCTCCAACTGCAAATGGAAAGCCACATGTTGGTCATATCTTAACAAGAGTTATGAAGGACATAATTCCAAGATTTAAAGTTATGAAGGGATATAAAGTTTTAAGAAAAGCTGGATGGGATACTCATGGCCTTCCAGTTGAGCTTGAAATAGAAAAGAAACTAGGAATCTCAGGGAAAGAACAAATAGAAGATTACGGTGTTGAAAAATTCATTACTGAATGTAAGGACAGCGTATTCTCATATGTTAGCTTATGGAAAGATATGTCTGAACAAATTGGATTCTGGGTTGATATGGATGATCCATATGTAACTTATCATGATGATTATATAGAATCAGAATGGTGGGCATTAAAGAAGCTATGGGATAAAGGTTTATTATATAAAGGTCATAAGGTAATGCCTTACTGTCCAAGATGTGGAACAGCTTTATCATCTCATGAAGTTGCTCAAGGATATAAAGATGTTAAAGATTTAACTGCTACTGCTAAATTTAAGGTTAAAGGAGAAGATAACAAGTATATACTTGCCTGGACAACAACTCCTTGGACATTACCATCAAATTTAGCATTATGTATAAACAAAGCTTATACATATGCAGATGTTAAAGTTGGAGATGAAGTTTATGTATTAGCTAAAGACTTAATTGAAAAAGTGCTTGGCGATAGAGAATATGAAGTAATAAAAGAATATAAAGGTGAAGAACTATTAGGAACTGAATATGAACAATTATTACCTTTTGCTAAGGTTGAAGGTAAAGCATTTGTTGTAATTCATGGAGACTATGTAACATTAACAGATGGTACTGGTATAGTTCATATAGCCCCAGCTTATGGTGAAGATGATAGCTTTGTTGCAAAACAAAATGGCATCGCATTTGTAAACATGGTTGACGCAAGTGGTAACTTCGTAGATGAAGTAACTCCATGGGCAGGAAAATTCGTTAAGAAATGTGATGAAAGCATTTGTAATTACTTAGAAGAGCATAATCAATTATTTGATAAACATAAGCATCTACATTCATATCCACATTGTTGGAGATGTGATACACCACTTCTTTACTATCCAAAAGACAGCTGGTTTGTTGCCATGACTCAAATGAGAGATAAATTACTTGAAAATAATAATAAAGTAAATTGGTATCCTGATAACATTAGAACAGGTAGATTTGGTAAGTTCCTTGAAAATGTTATTGACTGGGGTATTTCAAGAGATAGATACTGGGGAACTCCACTTCCAATATGGCAATGTGAATGTGGTCACAGAGAATGTATAGGAAGCAGAGAAGAATTGGAATCAAAAGCTACTACAGACTGCAAGGGAATAGAATTACACAAACCATATGTTGATGGAATCAAGTTAAAATGTCCTGAATGTGGTAAGGAAATGACTAGAACTCATGAAGTAATTGACTGCTGGTTTGATTCAGGATCAATGCCTTTTGCACAATGGCACTATCCATTTGAAAATAAAGAAACTTTTGAAAAGAACTTCCCAGCACAATTTATTTCAGAAGCAGTTGACCAAACTAGAGGATGGTTCTATACATTAATGGCTATATCAACATGTTTATTTGATACAAATCCATTTGAAAACTGTATAGTATTAGGTCACGTTTTAGATAAAAAAGGACTTAAGATGTCTAAGTCTAAGGGAAATGTTGTAGATCCATTTGAAGTATTAGGAAGCCAAGGAGCTGATGCTACAAGATGGCACTTCTATACTGCAAGTGCACCATGGCTACCAACAAGATTCTCTATAGATGATGTTGCTGAAACTCAAAGAAAATTCTTAGGAACATTATGGAACGTATACTCATTCTATGTTCTATATGCGGATATAGATAAATTTGATCCAACTAAATATCCAGATTTCGTTTCAGGGAATGTAATGGATAAGTGGATTATATCTAAATTAAATACATTAATTGAAACTGTAGATGAAAACTTAAGTGGATATAAGATTACTCAAGCTGCTTTAGCTATTGAAGACTTTACAGATGAATTATCAAACTGGTATGTAAGAAGAAACAGAGCTAGATTCTGGGCTCAAGACTTAAGTGATGATAAGATTGGAGCCTATGTAACTTTATATAAAGTATTAACTACTTTAGTTACAGTTGCAGCACCATTTGTACCATTTATATCAGAAGAAATTTATCAAAACTTAGTTGTAAGTTTAGATAAGGATGCTGTAGAAAGCGTTCATTTATGTAAGTTCCCAGAAGCTGATAAGGCTGCTATAAATGTAGAATTAGAAAAAGAAATGGATTTAGCATATACTCTTGTTAAACTTGGAAGAAGTGCAAGAAATTCAGCTAATATCAAGAACAGACAGCCACTTTCAACAATGCTTGTTTCAACTAAATCTTTACCAGAATATTATGGAGATATAGTTAAAGAAGAATTAAATATCAAAGCTGTTGAATTAGGTGCAGATTTATCTGAACATGTTAATTTTGAAATTAAGCCTAACTTACCTGTACTTGGTAAAGCATATGGTAAGTTAATACCACAAATCAGAAAAGCTATTTCAGAAAAGAATCAAATGGAACTAGCTCAAAAGATTCAAAATGGTGGAGAAGAAACTATAGATGTTAATGGAACTGAAATAGTTCTTACTAATGAAAATCTTCTAGTAACAATGCAAGGCTTAGAAGGATATGCATTTGCTGGTGAAGGTGAAATTGGAGTTGTGTTAGATACTACAATCACTCCAGAACTTCAAGAAGAAGGTCATGTAAGAGAAATGATTTCAAAGATTCAAAACATGAGAAAAGATAAAGGATTTGAAGTGGCTGATAAGATAAAACTTTATGTTTCTGATAATGATATGTTAATTAACGTAATTAAGAAGTTTGAAGATACAATTAAGAAAGAAACTTTAACAGAAGAAGTTATATATTCTTTAGAAGCTGATTATACAGAAGTAACTATAAATGGTGAAAAGTTAAATATGACAGTTGAAGTTATAAAATAGTAATTGCCTTATGAGTGCACTAGGGATCTAAGAGATTTAGATTCCTAGTATACTTTAAAGAAAAAAACTGCATAATAAATTAAAATAAGTTTTAAGCTATGATTATTATAATAAATATACTATAATTATTATAAAAGTAAATTTTTGTGAAACTTTATAATAGAAATAGAGATTATTTGTGCATACTATTATTGATTTATTATGCAATATATTAGTATAATTAAAGTATCTAGAAAATTCAAAGGAGGAATAAAAAATGGCTACTTCTATTAAAGATGTTGCAAAAGAAGCAGGTGTATCGATTGCAACAGTTTCTAGAGTTTTAAATGATATCGATGTAGTAAATGAAGATACTAAGAAAAAAGTCTTAGATGCAATAAAAAAATTAGGTTATAGACCTAATATAGTAGCAAGAAGTTTAAAAACTCAAAGAACAAAAACAATAGGAATACTACTTCCAGATATATCAAATCAATTTTACCCAGAGATAGTTAGAGGAGCTGAAGACGTTTCCAATATTTATGATTATAATATAATATTATGCAACTCTGACTTAGATATACAAAAGGAAAAAGAATATTTAAGAGTGCTAAAAGAGAAAATGGTTGACGGTGTATTATACATGAGTAGTTCTCTTAATGAAGAAATATTAGATTTAATTAATGAATTAGACTTAAAAACAGTCCTTGTTGAAACACGTGATAAAGATGGCGCACTTCCAAGTGTAACAATTGATAATGTAAAGGCTTCTTTTGATAGTACTAATTTCTTAATAAGTAAAGGATTAAAAAATATTGCATTTATAGGAACTGAAAAAGATAGTATGAATGCATGGGGCGATAGATATACAGGATATGAGTCTGCGATGAAAGATGCAAAGCTTAATATAGATTCTGATTTAGTGTATCTTAACTCAATAAAAATTAAGACTGGTTATGAAGGCGTTATTAGCTTTATTAAATCAGGAAAGAAATTTGATGGTATAGTTTGTGCATCTGATGATATTGCTATGGGTGCTATAAACGCATTGAGAGATAATGGACTTGAAGTTCCTAAGGATGTAAGTGTTGTTGGATTTAATGATAATTTTGCAGCATCTATTTTCTATCCTAAGATAACAACTATTTCACAACCAACATATGATATGGGTTCTGTAGCTATGAGAATATTAATAAAGATGTTAAGCCAAAAACCTTTAGAGGAATCTCAATATGTTTTGGAACATCAATTGATTGAAAGAGACAGTACAATTTAGTTTTTAATATTTAACCTAAAGGAATTTTATATAATTAAATTCCTTTGGGATTTTTTATTTTTAAATAGTTGATTTAAATAAATAATAGAGCCCCATTAAGAAAATATAAATTTCTTAATGAGGCTATTTTATGCCGTATTTTAATCAATATTCTTTATAGACATAAATTCAATAATGATAAATTAAAGTATACCTTCACTTTTAAGAATGTCTTCCAGTCTTTGAACTTTACTTGTTAATTGAACAAATTTTTCTTTTAATTCTTCCTTTGAAGATCCAGTATCACTAGTAATGCAAGCTTCCATTTCTTCAACAGCTTTTAAAGCCTCTTCTACATCGTTTTGAGCTAATTTTAAATTGGAATCTTTCATAAAGTTACTTCTCCTTATATTTTTATATTATGTTTAATAATTATATGGTATCACTACTAAAATGTAAGTTCAAGGAATATAAATTTAAAGAGTAATAATATTTAGGAGGGAAGGGTACAGTTTATAGCTGGGAGTTGACAGTTGGTAATTAATTAAAAAGAATAATACATATTTAATTAATTGTTCAGTATCAATTATCAATTATTAACTGTATAAGTATAATGATAAATTATATTTGGTTTTTGTTAATTTTTCTAGGGGGAATTGTTGGCTTAATTAATGGAAATGGTGAAGTGATATCAAAATCTATAGTTAATTCTTGTGGAAATACAGTAACGTTTATGATAGAGCTTGCAGGAATAATGTGTTTTTGGTGTGGGGTTATGAAAATTGCAGAAAAAAGTGGATTTACAGAAAAATTATCCAAAATACTAAAACCTGTATTAAAGCTTATATTTAAAGATGCTGCAAAGGATGAGAAAGCTCTTGGAGCAATAGTTATGAATCTTACAGCAAATATGATGGGATTATCAAATGCAGCAACTCCATTTGGAATTAGAGCTATGGAAGAAATGGACAGGCTGAATCCTAATAAAGGGACTACAACAAATGATATGTCACTTTTTTTAGTATTAAATGCAGCATGTATTCAGCTAGTGCCTACAACAATAATATCAATCAGAGCAGCCTGTAATTCAGTTAATCCAGGAATAATTATAGTACCAGCAATTATATCAACAACTGTGGCGGCAATAGTTGGAGTATGTTCGTGTAAACTTTTAGAGAGGTACTTTTGATTATGATTAATTATTTAAGTAAAAGTATAATACCAATAATACTGCTTATAATTATAACTTATGGAATGCTGAAAGAAAGGAAGGTTTATGAGTGGTTCATAGAAGGTGCAAAAGAAGGTCTTGGCGTAGTAATGAGAATCTTCCCATATATTTTAGCAATGATAATAGCTGTACAGATTTTTAGAGAAGCAAAACTCATGGATGCATTAAACAACATAGCAGGACCTATTGTAAATCTTATAGGATTGCCAAAAGAGTTACTGCCACTTGTTATTATAAAGCCTTTATCAGGCAGTGGGGCAATAGGTGTGTTTACTGAAATAATTAAAAATTTTGGACCAGATACAAAGATAGGACTTATAGCATCTGTAATCATGGGTACTACAGAAACTATTTTTTATACAATAACAGTCTACTTTGGTGCAGTTAAGGTAAAAAAAATTAGACATACTTTATGGGCAGCTGTAATTGCTGATATAACTGCAATGATAATGGCTATTTTAATGGTTAACTTATTGATTATTAAATAAGCAGAGTTAAACTTAAATATAGAAAATAAAAAAATTAAAATTAAATGTTGACATTAACGCAACGTAATCCCTTATGATGAAATTGTCAGGAGGTACAAAGTCATGGAATATACAATAAAAAGATTAGCTGAACTTGCTGGTGTTAGTGCACGAACACTCAGATATTATGATGAAATTGGTTTATTAAGGCCATGTAGAATAAATTCAGCTGGTTACAGAATTTATGGAGAAAGAGAAGTAGATTTATTACAACAAATATTATTTTATAAATCTATGGATATGAAGTTAGAAGAAATTCAAAAAATTATTTCTAATCCAGATTTTGATACTAAAAAAGCTTTAGAGGAACATTACGAAAAGCTTATCTCCAGACGAAAGCAACTTGATCAATTAATATTGACGGTTGAAAAAACATTAGCATATAAAAAGGGAGAGATAGAAATGTCTGATAAAGAGAAATTTGAAGGATTAAAGAAGGAAAAGATAGCTAAAAATGAAGCTATGTATGGCAAGGAAATTAGAAATAAATATGGAGAAGATGTAGTTGAAGCTTCAAATAATAAATTCTTAAATATGAGCGAAGAAAATTTTAATGAAATGCAGAAGACTGAAGATGAAATGTTTGAATTATTGTCAAAAGTTATTAAAACAAAAGATTTAGAATGTGATGAAGCCCAAAAGGTATATGAAAAGCATAAGAAATGGCTAGAGTTTTCATGGCCATCATATTCAAAGGAAGCTCATGCTGGACTTGCAGAAATGTATATAGCTGATGAAAGATTTTCAAAATACTATAATGATAAACTAGGAGAAAATGCAGTAGAAGTATTACACGATATAATTGTAAGATATACTAAATATAAATTAATAATTTGATTTTCATAAAATATGGTGAGTAGTATAATAATAGTAGTATACTACTCATTTTATTTAAGACCAGCTATAAAAAGTCAATAACTTCTTATAAGGTCTAAAAAGGATATAAGAAACTAAGGAGAATGCGCGATGAATAATAGTGTGTTTATTAAAAATAGAGAAAACTTAATTAATCAAACAGATGATGATTCAATATTAATAGCTTTTGCAGGGCATGCGCCTAAGAAGACAGGCGATGAACTATATCAGTTTACTCAAAATAGAAATTTTTATTACTTAACTGGTATAGTAGAGCCACATCATATAGTTGTGTTATCTAAAATAAAAGGAAAAGTAACAGAAAAGTTATTTTTAAAGGAAATAAACTTGGATGAAGAAATGTGGAATGGAAAAACATTAAGAGATACAGAAGGAAAAGATATTTCGGGAATTAAAGAAGTAGTCTATATGAATGACTTTTATTCATATTTGAATTCACAAATTAAAGGTACAGAGCAAATTAATTTATACTTAGATTTAGATAAGGAAAATATAGAAGAAGATGATTCGGAAGCATTAAAATTTTCAAAAGAAATGAGAAATAAATATCCTCAAATAGTTATAAAGAATTTTTCAAATAAAATTATTCCTTTAAGAATGATAAAAAGTGATGAAGAAATAAATGAAATGAAAAAAGCAATTGAAATAACTATAAGAGGAGTTAAATCTCTTATGAATAATGCTAAGCCTGGTCTTAAAGAATATGAGCTTGAAGCTTATTTTGATTTTGAATGTAAAAGAAGTGGAGCAAAAGATTTTGCATTTTCAACTATAGCAGCAGCTGGAAAAAATGCTACTATACTTCATTATGTATCTAATGATAGTGAGATAAAGGAAAATGATTTAATATTATTTGATTTAGGGGCACAATGGAATTTATACAATGCAGATATTACGAGGACATTCCCTGCAAATGGTAAGTTTACTGACAGGCAAAGAGAAGTTTATGAAGCAGTTTTAAGAGTGAACAAAGCTGTAATAGAAAAAATAAAGCCAGGGGTTGTTTATAAAGAATTAAATGCATGGTCTAAAGATTTAATTGCAGAAGAGTGTATTAAGCTTGGAATAATTAAAGAAAAAGAAGAAGTAAGCAAATATTATTGGCATAGCATTGGACATAATTTAGGATTAGACACTCATGATTTAGAACCTCAAGGAAGAGAATTTGTATTTGAAAAAGGAATGGTATTTACAGTTGAACCTGGAATTTATATTTCAGAAGAAGGGATTGGAATTAGAATAGAAGATGATGTTTTAGTAACTGAAGATGGATGTGAAGTTTTAACTAAGGACATGATAAAAGAAGTAAAAGACATAGAAGAATTTATGAAGAATAGATAATCTTTAAAAATTTGAATATAAATAATTATAAACCAGAATAATATATTTAAGTTATATTGTAGTTAGGAGATGATTTATATGTTAGAAGAAATGAAAAAATTATGTCTGGCAGCTGTTGGTGTAGCAGCAATTACCTATGATAAAACAATTGATATTATAAATGATTTGGTTGAAAAAGGAAAAATAACAGTAGAGGAAGGAAAAGAATTATCAGAAGAACTAAAGAAAAATATTACTACTAAGGCAGAAGTAGCAAAAAATAAAGCAATTGATATGAAGCCATTGACAAAAGATAGTGTTCAAGATGTCTTAGAAAATTTAAACTTAGCTACTAAAAGTGATATAGAGAGCTTAAAAATTAGAATTAATGAACTTGAAGAAAAAATTAATAATAAGTAAAAGAGAAACAGAAGGTGTAAGTTTTATATGAATTTTACATCTTCTATTTATATAAAATTAGTATATACTTTTTAAAAGTGAAGATTTTAATTAATAATTTATATGTTGCCTTTGAATGGGTTATTATTTTGAAAGAGGATATTATTTATGAAAGAAAAGCCATCAAGTAGATTTAGAGAAATAATAATGGTATTTGCTAAATATGGATTTGGATATATTTTCGATAGAAAAGATGAAGAACAAAAAAAATCTCCTGCTAATTTAAGAAAATCTTTTGAAGATTTAGGTCCAACATTTATTAAGATAGGTCAAATATTAAGTACCAGACCAGATTTATTGCCAAAAGAATACATAGATGAGTTAGTTAAGTTACAAGATTCAGCGATAGTGGAAAATTTTGACGATATGAAGTTAGTTTTTGAAAAATCACTGAACACAACTATAGATGAAAGTTTTCAATATCTTAATAGGGCTCCAATAGCATCAGCATCTATAGCACAAGTATATGAAGGAATATTAAAAGATGGCAGAGAGGTTGTTTTAAAAATTCAAAGGCCTAAAATATATGAAAAAATAATAAAAGATATTGCTATTCTGATGAAGATATTGAAGATTGCTGAAGGAAGAATAAATATACCTATAATTGATCCTATAGAAGCGCTGGAAGAAATAAAATTCACAACAATTCAAGAACTTGATTTTATATCAGAAGCTGGTAATATAGAGAAATTTAGCGAGTTAAATAAAAATACTGCACCTATTTATGCACCTTATGTAGTTAGAGAGTTGTTAAGTGATAAGGTTTTAGTATTAGAAAATATTGATGGTATAAAAATAAATGATATAAAAGAGCTTGAGCAGAATGGATATGATATAAATGATATTGCTGATAAATTGACATTAGCATTCTGTAAACATATATTTGAAGATGGCTTTTTTCATGGAGATCCACATCCCGGAAATTTATTGATTTCAGAAGGGAAAATATGTTTTATAGATTTTGGTATAGTAGGACAACTAAGTGATAACATGAAAAAATGGCTTAACATAGCCATGATAGCTATAGCTACTCATGACAAAGAAAAACTGGTTAACTGTATTTTAGCAATAGCTATAAAGAAAGGAAAGGTCAATAAAGTAGATATATATGATTCAGTTTCATATATTTTCGATGTTTATTTAGAAACATCTATAAAAAATATAAAAATATCAGAACTTGTTCAAGAAATATGGAATATTACGAGGGAAAATAATATACAGTTACCTAGAGAATTGGTTTCCTTGACAAGGAGCTTAATTTTGTTAGAAGGAGTAATTGCTTATCTTGACCCAGATCTAGAAATAGTAAATGTAATTGCTAATTTTATGAAATCAAATAATAGAACTACGATTTTAAGATGTTTAGAGAAAGAAGAATTAATAATTTCACTATATTGTTTTACAAGAGATTCTATGAAAATTCCTACAAAGACTATAGAGGTTTTGAATAAATTATCAGATGGAAAGCTTACACTAGATATACGAATTAATGAGATAGATGAAATAATTAAGCAAGCTAATAAAATGGTAAATAGATTAACAGAAGGTGTTGTTATCGCTGCTTTAATATTATCTTCATCATTAATTATCAGTAATGATGTTAAGCCTTTATATAGAGGAATATCAATAATAGGGATAGGTGGATACGCAATTGCTTTTATGTTAGCTATAAAAGTTCTAATATCTATGAGCAGAGCAAATGAATGTCGAAAAAAGAAATAAAATTAACAATAAAATCAAAAAATATTGAAATAAAATTAAAAATAAGGTATCCTATATCATATAAAAGTGAATAAAGTAAGAGATAGAGGCGCAATATTTAATAGTAATATTATGGAGCTAAGCACTTTGAAGTAATATGAAAGGAAATATTGCCGAAGTCTATAACTAATGCTTTAAGGTTATAGAGCTGGGGTTGCATAGAATATATGCAAAACTGTCACAAGTACTTTGTGGTGAGCTATCATTCGTGGTTATGTAAAACATATTATGTTTTTTAAAGACCTTGGGTGTTATCTCAAGGTCTTATTTTTTTGATTAAGAATTTATTTTAAATTTAGAAAATAAATTTCTTAGAGCCATAATTGTATTTTATAAGTTAATTACTTAAATTCTATCTTTAAATTTATCACAATAAAGATTAGGAGGATCATTAACATGAAAAATTCAAGAAGCTACTGTGTGTTTTTATTGACATTAATTATGTTAATAATGGCATCGACAGCAGTTTTTGCAGCTGACGTTGCAGAGGTTAATGCAGAAAAATTTGGACTTTGGACTATACTTCCACCAATTATAGCAATCGCATTAGCATTTATAACAAAAAATGTTGTAATATCACTATTTATAGGAACTCTATCAGGATGTTTTTTATTACAGATTACAGGAAGTAATCCATTTATGGCTATTATTCAAGCATTTTTAGATTTTGTACAAAGAGCATTAAACTCATTAGCAGATCCATGGAATGCAGGTATTGTTCTTCAAGTTATGGTAATTGGAGGAGTTATAAGTTTAGTCAGTAAAATGGGCGGAGCAAAAGCAATTGCAGAGTCTCTTGCTAAAAAGGCAAAAACTCCAAGAAGTGCTCAATTAATAACATGGTTCTTGGGAGTATTGGTATTCTTTGATGATTATGCAAATTCATTAATTGTCGGACCAATAATGAAGCCAGTAGCAGATAAGATGAAAATTTCAAGAGAAAGATTATCTTTTATAATTGATGCTACAGCAGCACCAATTGCAGGAATTATGATTGTATCTACATGGATTGGGTTAGAAGTTGGATTAATAAAAGATGGTTTCACATTAATAGGTCAGGAAGTAGATGCATTTGGAGTATTTTTAAGTACGATTCCATATAGATTCTATAACATATTAATTTTAGTTTTTGTTGTTGCTACATCACTTTTATTAAGAGATTTTGGTCCCATGAGAAAAGCGGAAATAAATGCAAGAAAAGGATACATATCAGATGCAAGTAAAGAAATTACTCTTGATAAAGATGTAGAAGATGAAATGGCACCTAAAGAAGGTGTTAAACTAAGCGTATGGAATGCAATTATTCCAATTGGAGCGTTAATGATATCAGCTCTGATAAGTTTTTATTATAGTGGATATACTGCAATTATGGGGGGTGAAGATGTTGTACTTCAAAATTTAATGACAACATCACCAGCTTCATTTACAGCTATAAGAGAAGCTTTTAGTGCATCAGATGCATCGGTAGCATTATTCCAATCAGCATTATTTGCATCTATTGTTGCCATATTTATGGCTGTATGTAAAAAAATATTTACATTCTCAGAAGCAGTAGAAGTCTGGATAGATGGAATGAAAGGATTAATCATAACAGGAGTTATATTAATACTTGCATGGTCATTAAGTTCAGTGATAAAAGAGTTAGGAACTGCAGCATATTTAGTTAAATTGCTTTCAAGTTCAATACCTCAATTTTTATTACCAAGTATAATATTCATTTTAGGAGCAGTTATATCATTTGCAACAGGTACAGCATATGGGACTATGGGAATATTAATGCCACTTGCGATCCCTCTTTCATACTCAATATCGCCTGAAATGGGATACGTTATAGTAGGTACGAGTGCTGTTTTAACTGGAGCTATTTTTGGGGATCACTGTTCTCCAATTTCAGATACGACAATTATGTCATCAATGGGAGCAGGATGTGATCATATTAGTCATGTTAGAACTCAAATGCCATATGCGTTATCTGTAGCAGCAATTACAATACTATTTGGATATATTCCAGTAGGATTAGGACTTTCTATATGGCTTGTATTACCATTAGCAACAGCTGCGATATTTGCGCTAGTTTATTTTATAGGGAAACCTGTTGATAATATAGAATAAATTTTTGATACAAATTATATAAAAACTACTCAAATTAAATTTTGGGTAGTTTTTTTGATGAATTTAAAGATGAAACATATAGATTTTTATAAGGATTTTTTAATTCATAAATATAAATTTTAAAATTCTAGATGCTTAATTATCTAAATGAGTGATATAATTTGACTTATAATAGAAATTTGAAGTTTTTAGAAAGAGGTAATAATCAATGAGAGTAAGTGAAAGAATAGAAAAACTAAGAAAGATAATGAAAAGAGAAAATATAGATTATTATATAGTGCCAAGTGCAGATTTTCACCAAAGTGAATATGTTTCTGAATGTTTTAAATCAAGAGCATATATTACAGGATTTACAGGGTCTGCTGGAACTGCATTAATTGGAATGGATAAAGCAATATTGTGGACAGATGGAAGATACTTTATTCAAGCAGAACAACAATTAGCAGGTTCAGGAATAGAACTCTATAAAATGAGAATACCAGGATGGCCAAGCTTAGAAGAATATTTAAGTACAAATATGAAAGAAGGAGAATGTCTTGGATTCGATGGAAGGGTGTTCTCTATAAATGAATATAAAGAATTCAAGAAAATACAACAAAGCAAGAATATTAAAATTGCAATGGATAAGGATTTGATTGCAGAAATATGGGCAGATAAACCTTCTATGCCTAAAGAAAAAGTATTTTTACATGATGTAAAATATTGTGGTAAAACAGTTAATGAGAAAGTAGAAGAAGTACGTGAACAAATGAAAACATTAGGATGTAAATCATATATTTTATCATCTTTAGATGATATCGCTTGGCTATTTAATATCAGAGGAAATGATGTAGAGTGTACGCCTGTAACATTAGCATATGCACTTATAAATGATAAAGCAGCTGTATTATATATAGATAAAGATAAGATTGGTTGTGAAGATAAGAGTATATTAGAAAATAGAGATGGAATAACCTTAAAGAATTATGAGGATATATTTGAAGATGTAAAATTAATAAAAGGAAACGTACTATTAGATCCAAGTAAGGTTAGTGCATTTATATTAACTAATTTGAATGAAGATGTTAGAGTGATAGAATCTATAAATATAACTACTAATCTTAAAGCGATAAAAAATAATGTTGAGATAGAATGTTTTAAAAATTCTCATATAAAAGATGGAGTAGCCATGGTTAGATTTACAAAATGGCTTAAAGAACATGTTGGTAAAGAAAAAATAACAGAAGTTACTTTATCAGAAAAATTATTAGAATTCAGATCTATGGGAGATTTATTCATAGAAGAGAGTTTTAAAACTATAGCTGGATATAAAGAACATGCAGCTATGATGCATTATTCTGCCACAGAAGAAAGTGCTTATGAATTGAAGGAAGAAGGTATGGTATTAGTAGACTGTGGTGGGCAATATTTAGATGGAACTACTGATATAACAAGAACTTTTGTACTTGGAAAAATTACAGAAGAAGAGAAAAAAGATTTCACATTAGTATTAAAAGGACATATTAATCTTATGACATGTAAGTTCTTACAAGGCTCAATAGGATCTAGCTTAGATATAATGGCAAGAAAACCATTATGGGAAGAAGGAATAGATTATAAATGTGGAACAGGTCATGGTATAGGATTCTGTTTAAGTGTACATGAAGGGCCTCAACAAATACGTCCAATAAATTATGTGGAATTAAAACCAGGAATGATATTAACAAATGAGCCAGGAGTATATAAAGAAGGTAAGCATGGAATAAGAATAGAAAATGTTATGCTTATAGTAGAAGATAGTAAGACAGAATATGGTGGACAGTTCTATAAATTTGAACCCTTATCATATTGTCCAATAGATTTAGACGGTATTGAAGTAAGTATGTTAACAGATAAAGAAAGAGAATGGATTAATAGTTATCATAAAGAAACTTATGAAAAATTAAGTCCATACTTAAATGATGAGGAAAAAGAATTCCTTAGAAAAGAAACTAGAACTATATAAATAAAATTTTTTATAATTATATAACTGATATGCTAAGGTTAAAGGCTGATAAATAGCTTTTAACCTTATTTTTATTTTGATAATATTATTGAATGTCTTGTATTATTTGGAAAAATATATTGACTTATACAGTCTAACTGTATATTATAAATATATAGTTAGACTGTATAGTTTAACTATATATATTTAATGCGAGGTAATTCATATGAATTTAAATAAATATTTACCATTAACAGAAACTACTTTTTATATATTACTTTCATTAAAAGAACCTAGTCATGGATATGCAATTATGCAAAAAGTAGAAGAATTAAGTAACGGAAGAGTGCGAATTGCAGCAGGAACAATGTATGGTGCAATTGAAAATTTATTAAAACAGAAATTGATTGAGAATGTAAAGACAGAAGATAAACGTAGGAAAGTTTATAAATTATCAGATACAGGGCTAGAAGTAATAAAGCTTGAAATTGAGAGATTAAGGCATTTAGTTAGAGTTAGTGAAGAACTGGAATTTTAAAATTTATAAAGGGGAGATGATTATATGAAGAAGTTCAGGGTATTTGTAGATATAAGTGAAGAAGAAAAATATTTAAATGAGATGGCTAACAAGGGGTATTTTCTAAAGAAATATTCTTCTTTGGGGAGATATCATTTCATAGAAAGTAAACCTGAAGATTTACACTATAGAGTAGATTATAGAGTGTTTAAGAAAAAAGATGATTTTGATGATTATGTATCATTGTTTGAAGATGCAGGCTGGACGCATGTTTACGGAACATATCAATCAGGAAGTCAATACTTTTTACCTAATTCATCAGATTCAACTGAAGATATATTCTCAGATATTGAATCAAAAGCAGGAAGATATCTAAGATTCATACAAGCAGCTCGTCTTTGTTCAATATCATTTATAATTGCTTTAATTATTATATTAGTTAGTGTTAATTTTAATTTATCAGAATTAACATTTTTAACACCAGGGTTATGGGAAAGGCAAGGAAGTGAATTTTGGAGGGCTTTTTGGTTTGAGGTTCCATTTGTTATGTTAAGAATAATTCCTCCAATTGCATTAATTATAGCAACTATTCTTTATAGTATATGGGTGATTAAAGCTAAAAAATTATATAATGCAGTCTTGGGTAAAAAAGATAATATTTAGAAAAGAGATGAAGTAATATGGAAAATGAGTCTTTTTTAAAAGAAAAAGAAAGCTTTTTTAGGGAATGGATAGTACCAATTATAGCTGCTATATTTATAGCAGTACTTATTAATAAATTTATTTTTTTTAATGTAACGGTACCAACAGGGTCAATGATACCTACTATAAATAAGGATGATAGGTTTATGGTTACTAGAATATACAATACAAATAATATTGAAAGAGGGGATATTATTGTATTTTATTCAGATGAATTACAAAAATTATTAATAAAGAGAGCTATAGGACTACCAGGAGATCATATAGAAATCAATAATGGACAAGTAAAAGTAAATGGAGATATTCTGAATGAAGGCTATGTAAAAAACAATGATGATTATAATGGAACTTTTGATGTACCAGAAGGTAAGTTTTTCTTTTTAGGTGATAATAGGGCGGATTCGTGGGATGCTAGAAGGTGGATTAACCCATATATAGATGCTTCTCAAATTAAAGGAGAAGCTAGAGTTAGATTTTATCCATTTAATAATATTAAATTCTTTAAATAATACAGTGGGTATATCAAAAGAATGACTTAAATCTGATATACCCGCTGTATTATTTATTAAATATTTTATGTTAAGTACCCCTCTTCACTCGGAGGATTTATATGTTTATTTATTAAAACAGCTATAATAATTCCGATTATTGTATCAAAGCTTCTATTAATTGCATAAATATAAGCATTAGCTTGTGATGCAGAATTTATCATAATTGCTACAAGAACAATGCAAGAAACTACAACTGCTTCAGGTTTTTTTATAATAGTACATATATATATAGAAATAGAGATACCTAAACCTGTCATTATAGGAGTAATTAAATTGAAAAATGGGAATACAGAATTTAAATAAATAATAATTATTCCAACTACTCCTCCAATAATAGTACCTATTGTTCTATTTAATCCCATAGAAATGCTGCTAGAAACAGTATCTTTCATACAAAATACAGCAGCAATACATGCAAAGAAGGGATTATCTCGGTTAAATAGCTGAAAAATGAGCATACATAATGTAACTGCAATAGCAGTCTTTAAGTTTCTAAGACCGATTCTAGGTAGATTAATATTTATATTGATTCACCTCCAAGATAAGATTAATAACAAAAGTTTTTTAGCAGCGATATTATAGCATAAGTTTAAAAATGTAAGAAACAAACTATATCTAAAAATAAGCAAGTATTGCACATAAGTAAAACTAAGAGTATAATGTATATAATTTGAAATAAAGTATACAAGATATATTGTGTGAAAATAATATTTGATTATACCAAGAAAATAATATAAAATATTGTTGTAAAAATATAAATGCAATGAAAAGAAGAGTAGTAAAGTAAACATTCCATAAGAGAGCTGACATTTGCTGAAAGTCAGTGTTTGTGAATTTTATGAAGATGGTCTTAGAGCAGATTTCCTGAGCTAAAGTATTTGAGTTAGGGGAATACGGTGGCAACCGTTATGTTGCAGGGTGATGATGGTCACCTAATGAGTTATTTATTGTGAAATAAATAAGAAATAGAGTGGTAACACGTATAATACGTCTCTATATAGGTTTTAATATACCTATATAGAGCTTTTTTTATATTTATAAAATTATTCATAAGAGACAATAAAAAAAAGGCTAAATCTAATTGTGAATTATGAATTTATAAAAAGGGAGGAACACAAAAAAATGTGTACAGATTGTAAAAAAACATACTATATAACTACCCCAATTTACTATCCATCAACAAAGCTACATATAGGAAATACATATACAACAGTGGCTGCTGATGCTATAGCGAGATTTAAGAGATTAACAGGATATGATGTAATGTTCTTAACAGGAACAGATGAACATGGTCAAAAGATCCAAAGAATTGCAGAAGAAAAAGGAATAACTCCAAAAGAACATGTAGATGAAATTGTTGCAGGAATTAAAGATCTTTGGAAGATGATGAATGTAAGCTATGATAAATTTATCAGAACTACTGATGATTATCATGTAAAAGCTGTTCAAGATATATTTAAAAAATTATATGATCAAGGCGATATTTATAAGAGCTCTTATGAAGGATGGTATTGTACACCATGTGAATCTTTTTGGACTGATACTCAATTAGTTGATGGAAATTGCCCTGATTGTGGAAGACCAGTTGAAAAGTCTAAAGAAGAAGCTTACTTCTTTAAAATGAGCAAATATGCAGACAGATTAATTAAGCATATTGAAGAAAATCCACATTTCATTCAACCAGAATCAAGAAAAAATGAAATGTTAAATAATTTTTTAAGACCAGGGCTTCAAGATTTATGCGTTTCAAGAACTAGCTTTAACTGGGGAGTTCCAGTAACATTTGATGAAGATCATGTTGTTTATGTATGGATTGATGCTTTATCAAACTATATTACTGCACTTGGATATGGTCAAGAAAATAAAGAAATGTATGATAAATATTGGCCAGCAGATGTACATTTAATAGGAAAAGATATTTTAAGATTCCATACAATTTATTGGCCAATTATGTTAATGGCTTTAGGTGAACCACTTCCAAAACAAGTATTCGGTCATGGATGGTTACTTGTTGATGGTGGAAAGATGTCTAAATCTAAAGGAAATGTTGTAGATCCAGTAGTTCTTGTAAATGAATTTGGTACAGATCCTGTAAGATATTATTTATTGAGAGAAATTCCATTTGGAGCAGATGGATTATTCAATAATGAAATATTCATAAAGAAAATAAATTCAGATTTATGTAATGATTTAGGTAATCTTTTATCTAGAACAGTTGCTATGATAGAAAAATATTTTGATGGTGAAATTCCTGCTCAAGCTGAAAGTGGCGATTTTGATGGAGAGCTAATAGCTTTAGCATTAGGTACTCCTGATAAAGTAGAAGATGCAGTTAATAGCTTAAATCTTCCACTTGCATTAGAACATGTATTTGAATTAATAGGAAGAGCAAATAAATATATAGATGAAACAACTCCTTGGATTTTAGCTAAAGATGAAAGCAAAAAGGCTAGACTTGGAACAGTTCTTTATAATTTAGTTGAAAGTTTAAGATTTGCTTCAGTTATGATTTCAGCATTCTTACCAGATACAGCTAAGAAGATAAATGAGCAAATAAATACCGACAATATATCATGGGAATCATTAAAATTATTTAATGGAACAAAAGCTGGAACTAAAGTAGTAAAAGGCGATAACTTATTCCCAAGAATTGATGTAGAGAAAAAACTTGAGGAATTAGAAGCATTAAGAGCGAAAATGAATCCAGCTCCAGAGAAGAGAGAAATCACTCCAATAAAAGAAGAAATCACAATAGAAGACTTCGAAAAAATTGATTTAAGAGTAGTTAAAGTTTTAGCATGTGAACCAATTAAGGGAGCGAAAAAATTACTTAAATTAAAAGTAGATTTAGGCGGAGAAGAAAGACAAGTGGTTTCAGGAATTGCTGCATACTATAAACCAGAAGATTTAGTTGGAAAGAATGTAGTTTTAGTTGCTAACTTAAAACCAGTTAAATTGAGAGGAGAATTATCGCAAGGCATGATTTTATGTGCTGCTACTGATGATGATAAAGAATTAAAGGCAGTTGATCCAGGAGATATAATTTCAGGAAGTATTGTAAGATAATATTTAAATTTAATTTAGTTTAATATGAATGTGAGGCGTGCTTAATTAATTTAAACATGTCTCGCATAAATTTTATACATCTATAAAAAGATTGATTGTATCCAAGTAAGTGGTTTAAATAATTGTTTTCTGAAAATAAAAAGCTTGAACAATATTTTAAAATAAGATATAACGCCCAGAATTTAAGTGAGAACCCCAATTTTATATTTGGCTTATCGAACTTACTCTTATGAACGGATGTGAATAGTGAGTTTCCTTTAAAAAGTGGATGGGTAAAAATTACGACAGCCCAAAGTATGAAAGTGACAGATTTTAAATAAAAGAAATTTATTGCTTAAATATTTGAAGAATGAAAAAATGGCCAGAATTTAAGAATTTAAGAATTTAAGAATTTAAGAATTTAAGAATTTAAGAATTTATATTCTTGAGAATATAAGAATATAGGAATATGCTTATTTTATGCGAGGTAGATAGAGGCAAAAGATACTTATTAATATAGTTTCATTATTTAAGGAAACATATTCATAAATAGATAAAGATGGGCTATACTGATAAATATCACCTTACCAAGCGTTATATAGCAAAATAAGAGAGGTGAAGAGATTTTTGAACATTATAATAGGAAATGCATGGCCTTATGCAAATGGAGAGCTTCATTTAGGAAGAATAGCGGTTCTACTTCCAGGAGATATATTAGCTAGATACCATAGATTAATGGGAGACGATGTAGTCTTTGTATCTGGAAGCGATTCTCACGGAACACCAGTTACTATGAAAGCAAAAGAAGAAAATCTTACTCCAGAGCAAGTGAGTGCGAAATATCATGAAAAGATAAAGGATTGCTTTGAAAGATTAGGATTTTCATTTGATTTATTTACTCAGACACATACAGAATATCATTCAGAAAAAGTTAAAGAATTTATATTGGAATTATATGAAAAAGGTTATATATATGAAAAGAATGTAGAAGAAACTTACTGCGAACACTGTAAAGAATATCTATTAGATAGATATATTGAAGGGGTATGCCCATTTTGTGGAGGATATGCTGTTGGAGATCAGTGTCAGGAATGTTCAAAAATATTTGAAAGTGATGAACTTCTAGATAAAAAATGTTCATTTTGCAAATCTACACCAATAATAAAAGAAACTAAGCATTTATTTTTTGCTTTATCTAAATTGGAGAATGATGTGAAAAGAATTTATATAAAGCAAGATGGATGGAGAGAAAATGCACAAAAGATAACTAAAAGATATTTAGATGAAGGTCTTAGAGATAGGGGAGTAACAAGGGACTTTAATTGGGGAGTAGATGTACCTTTAGATGGGTATGAAGATAAAAAAATATATGTTTGGATAGAAGCGGTTATGGGATATTTAACTGCAAGCATGAAATGCATTGAAGAAAGGCACGAAGATTATAGGGAATATTGGGATGGAGATGATAGCAGAGTTTATTTTGTACATGGAAAAGATAATATTCCATTCCATACAGTGATTTTCCCTGCAATTTTATCAGGATTAGGATTTAAAAATCCTAATATAAGAGAAATATCAAGTGAATACTTAAAACTTGAAGGAAAGAATTTTTCTGCTGCAAAGAATTGGGCTGTATGGGGAAAAGATATATTGGATAACTACAATGCTGATTTAATAAGATATTATTTAATATTAAATGGACCAGAAACAAAAGATACTGATTTTTCATGGAAATCTTTTATAACAGCTAATAATAATGACTTGGTTGGATTATTTGGGAATTTAGTCAATAGAATAGTAGTTTTTGCTAAAAAGAATTTTGATAACTCAATACCAAAAGGAACTTTAGATAAGAATTTTAAAGATGATTTATTTAAAGTTTATTGTGAAATTGGGGATAATATTGAAGAGGGCAATTTTAAATATGCATTGGATAAGGTTATGTCTTTAGTTAAAACAGCAAATAAATATTTCGATACAGCAGCACCATGGATAAGTGTAAAGCAAAATAAGGCTAAATGTGCAAAAGACATATATATATGCATTCAATATATAGCTAATATATCTAATCTAATAGAACCATTTATGCCATATTCAGCAGAAAAAATCAGAAAAATTTTAAATATAGAAAACTCAATATGGATGCCAATAGAGCTTAAAGAAGGAAAAATAAATGATGTAGAGATTTTATTTGATAGAATTGATAGAAAAAATATTGATGAGGAAATTGAAAATTTAAAAGAGAAATGTTACTAAAGAATTTTAACAAAATGAAAGCGCCTCTTGTAGGGGATACAAGGCGCTTTCTTAACCAATTATGGTTAAAGGGGTAAATAATAATGCTTTAACTACTTTACAATTAAAATTTTACTATAGTAATATGTCAGTTATGTGACAGAATTGATATTAAAAAATAAATATTACTTATTATTACTAATGTTTAATAATATGGAATATAAATGAATGATTTGTTGGAAAACGGAAATTAATTATAATTAATTTACTAAAATATTTAAGAAAAATCAATGCAATAAAATTTTTAGTAGGTAAAATAATTTTATGAAAATTGTATAAATATAAAGATAAGAGTAAAATTAATAGAAAGATTTAATAATAAAAAATAAATTTATCATATATAAAGAATGAATTAAAAAGGAGTATATGAAAAATTAGGTTTCAATAGGAGTGAATTATGGAAAAGAGATTTTCAATTATAGATAGTCATGCTCATTATGATGATGAATCTTATGATGAGGATAGAGATCAAATTTTAAATGAATTAAGAAATAATGGAGTTATAGGTATTTTAAATTGCGCGGCTTCATATGAGAGTTTAAAAACAACTGATAAATTAACTAAAGATTATGATTTTATTAATGGTGCATTAGGAATTCATCCTGAAAATGCAGATGAATTTAAAGAAAATACATTAGATGAAATAAGAGAATACATTAGAAATAATAATAAGATAGTTGCTATTGGAGAAATAGGACTAGATTATTATTGGGATGAGAATCCACCTAAAGAAGTACAAAAAGAAGTTTTCAGAAGTCAAATGAAATTAGCTGAAGAATTAGAGCTACCAGTAGTAATACATGATAGGGATGCACATCAAGATACTTTAGAAATAATCAAAGAATATCCAGATGTAACTGGTGTTGTTCATTGCTTTTCAGGCAGTGTAGAATTTGCACAGGAGTGCATTAAACTAGGATATTATATTGGATTTACTGGAGTTGTAACATTTAAGAATGCAAAAAAAATAGTTCAAGTTGCTAAAGAAATTCCAATAGATAGAATTTTAGTTGAAACAGATTGTCCTTATATGTCTCCAGAACCAAATCGAGGTAAAAGAAATAGATCAGATTATATAGAATATATAATAAATAAAATAAGCGAAATCAAAGAAATAGAGCCAGCTGAGGCCAATAAAGTATTTAATGAAAACTTTAAAAGGTTGATTTATAAGGAAAAATAAGGTAAAATATAATTCGTACACTTCATCACTATAATACTTATATTTAAAAAGGATGTTTGAACTAACATTTAAAATTAATATCGTTTGGTTTTACTTACAAAGAAGTATGGTTAAATCGCTATCATTTAATATTTTATTTATTTTATGCACAGTGTGCATTGTTACTATACTTCATAATAATGCAAGAGATTCATAATTTGACAACTTTGTAGGATTAATATATAATGCAAAGGACACTCTTGCCAAAGGAGGGAAATCAATGATAGAAAGGTTAAAAGGTTTTATCAAAGAAAGTTTTTCAAACGGTCCTAAGGCAAAAATTATTTGTGCAATAGCTGCATTATTTGTAGTTATGATTGTTACGACAGTAACAATAACAAATATGAGAAAAACATTAACATTAAGTATAGACGGTAAAGATGAGACTATTGTCACATACAAGGGGACTGTTCAAGATGTGTTGCAAGAAAGAGGCATAAATGTAAGCCCTAAAGATAAAGTGCAACCATCACTAGAAACCAAAGTATCAGAAAATGAGTTTATTAAATTGAAAACACCTGTTAAAGTACAAATCACAGCAAACGGGACACGCTTTGATGTACAAACTGCTGAAAATACAGTTAAAGATATGCTGGAAGCAGAAAAAGATACATTAAATTCTAAAGGAATTGATTTTGAAAAGGACATAGATGAAGTAAATCCCGGACTAGATACGAATATTGAAGAAAACTTAGATATACAAATTGTAAAAGTAGAGACAAAAGAAATTGTTGAAAAAGAAGCCATTAAATTCGATACAATTGTTGAAAATGATGCTGATTTAGATATTAGCGTCAAAAAGGTTAAGAGTGAAGGAATTGATGGTGAAAAAGAAATTACGTATAATGTAGTCTATAAAGACGGAGTAGAGGTTTCTAGAGACATAAAAAGTACTAAAACCATTTCAGAACCACAAAATGAAATAATAATTAAAGGGACGAGCCAGGTTTATGCTAGTAGAGGTGGAGAAAATATAACTTACAAGAAAAAAGTAAGTAGTGTATCTACAGCATATACTGGCGGAGGCATTACGGCTACAGGAAGAACACCTGTTAGAAATGTCGGTGGATTAAGCACTATAGCAGTTGACCCCTCTGTAATTCCATTAGGAAGTAAGGTTTATGTAGAGGGATATGGATACGCTATTGCTTCAGACACTGGTGGAGCAATTAAAGGTAATGCTGTTGATTTATACCTTAGTTCTGCAAGTGACTGCAGACGGTGGGGAAGAAGACAAGTTGATGTACTAGTTGTTGCTTACCCAGGAGAGTGGTAAGTAGAAGATTAGAGATAACGATTGTTATCTCTATTTTTTTCTTTAAAACATAAGAATTTTAGAATATTATTAATAGTAGTAAGAATTTTATAAATTAATAGTTAATTAGGAATAATAATTAAAAACACTTATTCTTAAATAGTGATAAAGGAGAGTATGGTTTTGATAAAAGAAGTTATTGTTGTTGAAGGCAGAGATGATGTGGATGCTGTTAAAAAAGCATTAGATGCAGAAATAATAGCTGTTGGCGGATTTGGAATAAATGCTAAAGTTATTGATAGAATAAAAGAGGCACAAAAAAGAAAAGGCGTAATTGTATTAACTGACCCTGATTTCGCAGGAGAAAAGATAAGAAGAATAATTTCTAAAAGGGTTAAGGGAATAAAGCATGCTTATATTTCAAGAGAAGATGGAACAAAAGATGGAGACATAGGTGTTGAGAATGCTACACCAGAAGTAATATTAAGAGCATTAGAGATGGCAAAGATTACTCAAGAAGAAAAGATTGAATTCTATACAATGCAAGACATGTTTTATTTTAAATTAACAGGGGATAATACATCTAGAGAAAGAAGAGAGGCACTCGGAAAGATTTTAGGTATTGGATATGGAAATGCAACTCAAATGGTGTCGAGATTAAATAATTATGGAATAAGCAAAGAAGAATTTAGTAAAGCTATAGAAGAAATAGAAAAACAATTGGAAGCAGGTAATAGATAGATGGATTTAAATGATTATAAAACACAAGAATTGGTTAAAAAATATAATTTTAGGTTTTCAAAAAGTTTAGGCCAAAACTTCTTAACAGATGAATCTGTATTAACAGACATTGTAGAAGGCGCAGAAGTTAATAAAGATGATTTTGTTATTGAAATAGGGCCGGGAGTTGGAACTTTAACAGCTCAGCTTTTATTAAAAGCTAAAAAGGTAACATCAATAGAATTAGATAATGATTTAATTCCTATACTTACAACTGAGCTTGGAGAAAATGAAAATTTTTCATTAATACATAAAGATGCATTAAAAGTTGATTTTAATGAACTAATAGGTGATGAGAAAAGTGTTAAATTAGTTGCTAATTTACCTTACTATGTTACAACACCAATAATAGTAAGACTTTTAAAAGAACAGTATAATTTTAAATCTCTAACTATAATGATACAAAAAGAAGTAGCTGAAAGAATTAATGCTGAGCCAAATTGTAAAGACTATGGTTCGTTATCTGTTTTGGTTCAATATTATTGCAATACAAGTATAGTAAGAAGAGTTCCACCAACTTGCTTTATACCAAGACCTAAAGTAGATTCAATAGTTATAAGATTGGATAGATTAGAAAAACCAAGAGTTGAAACTAAAGATGAAAATCTTATGTTTGAAATAGTGAGAGCTGGATTTAATATGAGAAGAAAAACTTTATGGAATGCAGCTAAGACATTGAAGGTAGAAAAAGAAAAATTAGAAACTGCGTTTGAAAAGTCTGGAATAGATCCGAAGAGAAGGGCGGAAACATTAACATTAGAAGAGTTTGCAAAATTAGCAGATTCTATATACGATGTAAAAAATAATTAGAAGAAATTAAAGACAGGAAGTGGTATGGCTTTCTGTCTTTTTGATTTTAAAAAATCATAATCCTTATTTTAAAACATATAATGTATGGAATAAATATATGTGGAGGGAATATTAATTTGTCTCATAATAAATTGTATAGAAATTTCATAATATTACAAGAAGATGAGAGAGGATACTCATCAGAAAATGGGAAAGCTCTCTCAGGATATGCAAAGGTAGAAGCCAAGGGGGATAAGTGTAAAATATCTTTTTATGCTCAAAACCTTAGAAAAGAAGATAATTATTCTATGGTACTTATTTGCTGCAAAAGAGACTTTAAAGAGTTAATTGATTTGGGACCTTTAACAATAAATGAGGTTGGAAAAGGAGATACCAGCAAAGAATATTATATAAATAATATCGCAGGTCTTGGAGTCTCATATGAAAAAATTTCTGGCGCAGGTATATGTAAAGTATCAGGAAATGATTTGAATTTTATAATGCATGGCTTCATGAATGGTGAAGAGCCAACTGAGAATTGGAGAAAATTTAAATTAGTAAGAGTTGAATCGAAAAAAGAAGATGTAGTATTAGAACCTAAAAAGCTTGATGAAAAAATCATAAGTGCTAATGAAAAAATCATAAGTGCTAATGAAAAAATCATAAGTGCTAATGAAAAAATAGTAAATTCAAAGGTAGATGATATAGGTAAGGCAGAAAGAATTGAGAACATAAAAATAGGAACAGTAGAAGTATTAGAATCAGTAGAGAAAACTGATACTAATATAGAAAGTGTGGAAGAGAAGATAGAAGAAAATATATTATCTTCAGATGAAAGAAACAAATGTAAGAAGTGTGATAAAGAAGAAGATAAAAAGGAAAAGCATAAAAAAGAGGAATGTAAGAAAGAAGAACATAAGAAGGATGAATGCAAAAAAGAAGAGTGTAAGAAGGATGAATGCAAAAAAGAAGAGTGTAAGAAGGAAGAGCACAAAAAGGATGAAGAACATAAAAATGAATGCAAGAAATGTGAGAAGGGCGAAGCAAAGAAAGAAGAGTATAAAAAAGAGAGCTTTGAAGAAATAATAGATAATCTTTGCGATAAAATAGAAGAGTGCAATCACATAATAGATTTTGATATACAGGATATGAATTGCGATTACATGGTTTATGGTTTTATAAAGAAGAAATATGATAATAAATGTGAGTGGAAGAAATTTAAATTAAATAGAAGTAAGAGTGATATGTACTGTAAAACACATATAAATAAAAGAATAGAAGAAAACACAAGGCTGGATTTAGATTTAGACACACCAGACTTTGATAAATATGAAAGAGATATTAAAGAAAATGTGAATACTTCTAAAGATTTTGCTATGAACGGAAGTGTGGGAGAATACTTTGAAAAAATAGCAAGAGGTTTTGATGTATATGAGGACAAACTAAATGATATCAATAATTGTAAATGGTATAGAGTTAATGTAGATAGTATAGATGATTTATGTAATGAATCAAATTATAACAAATATACATTAGCGTATTATCCAATGATAAACTATTATCCATATATAAGCAAAAATAATCATTTCTTATTAGGTTATAAGTGTGATACAGAAGGAGAATTACAGTATATAGTATATGGTATACCAGGTTCTAAGGATAAAGAAGATCAACCGTATGGAGGAAAAACAGGATTCGTAACATGGACAAATAGTAATAATAGAAGTCAGGGATATTGGCTAATGTTCTATGATTTTAAAAATTCTTCAATTGTAATACCTATGAAGAAATAAAAATAAGTTGAACAGATATGAATAAAAAGCAGTTAATTGTTACGTCCATATTAATATGTTTAATGTTGTTACTATCCATAGTTCAAGGTTTTTTCAATAAAAACTTTAATAAGGTGGCTCTTACGGATAATGGGATAAGTGAATTTAAGGAATATAATTTTGATAAAAGTAACTATATTATTTCTTTGCCAAATGAATGGACGGTAGTTGAGAGAATGGGAGATAATCAATACATAAATAATGTATTGAATTTTACAGATGGAAATAATAAACTTACTGGATCATTACAAATTATTAATACAAATGATGAGATTGAAGCCTTTGCAGAGAGAGATTCTAAAAACCAATCTTTAAAGTATTCTAAATTAGAAATAATGCCTTATAAATATAAAAGTAATATTGGGGTTTTATCAACATATGAAACTACCATTAGAAATGGCTATGATTTTAAAAATCAATGTTATTATTTACAATTCGAAAAAGGTAAAATAGTTAAGATATTATTTAATGTAAAAGAAAAAAATTATAAAGAAAATATAAAATCAGTATTTAATTCTATTGTTTCCAGTGTAGAGCTTAGTTAAGCGATAATATTTGCTAATAATGAGCATTAGTATTATAATTTTAAGTACCAATGAGAGGCTGTTTTGTTTCTCTTTGGTACTTGTTTAATGTAAGGAGGAAATTAATGAGGATAACACTATTTGAGATATTTGGGTTAAAAATCAGAAGTTATGGACTGATGATTGCAATTGGTATAATTATAGCTTCTAGCTTATTAATCAGAGCAGCTAAGAAGAAAGGCTATGATGAAGATTCATTATTAAATTTAATTATATTTGCTGTAATAGGTGGAGTGTTAGGCGGAAAGTTATTATTTATAATAACTGAATTTAAGGAAGTTTTACAAGATCCAAGTATATTGAAAAACTTTGGATATGGGTTTGTTATTTATGGTGCTATAATCGGTGGAGCTCTATCTATATATTTATACTCTAAGAAAAAAGGGTGGAATACGTTAGAATTATTAGATATGACTATTCCAGGTGTAGCTATAGCACAGGGATTTGGAAGGATAGGTTGTTTTCTAGCAGGTTGCTGCTATGGGGCTGAAACGGATTTGCCAATTGGAGTTGTGTTTCCAGAGGGGTCTCTTGCACCAGCTGGAATTCATATTCATCCGACTCAATTATACTCATCAGCTTTCGATTTTATATTAGGATTTTTCCTTTTATATTATTCAAAGAAAGAGAAGAAATCTGGAAAAGTAGTAGGTTGTTATTTAATCATATATAGTATAGGTAGATTTTTGATTGAGTTCTTGAGAAATGATCCAAGAGGTAGTGTAGGAATTCTTTCTACATCACAGTTTATTGCTATATTTACTTTAATCATTGGAATAGTGGTTTTTAATTTCCATAAGTTGATTAAAGGAGTGTATAGGAAGTGAGAAAAAAGAAATTTATAATTTTAAGTATATTAATAGTTACTATTATAAGTAGTTTATTCTCAGGATGTACTTTATTGGACAATTTAGCTATTAAGGCTAATTTGAGAAATGAAAGTTTTGACTACATAAAGCAAGAGAAAGTAGATCAAATAATAATACAAAATTTTAGAGATAGTGGATTTAGATTTATAGTAAATGATCCTCAGGCAATTAATGATATATATAAAATTTTGAAGAAGGGCAAAATCGTTTCTGATAAATCTTCTCTTGATCCTGATTACATATTTGAAGTTCAGATTGGAGACGAAGTAAAAAAGTATAATTATATAGTTGGTACTGATGAAAAAGGTAAGGGTAATTTTTATAATGATCAAGAGTCATTTATAGTTCCAAAGACTTTGGAAAATACAATAATGCAAAATCTTTCATTTATAAGAAAGCCAAGAGATTTTCAATATATTTACTATCAATCAATCCTTGATATACTTGAATTAAAAAAAGATGCATTATCATCTAATAGTAAAGTCGGAATAGATATTTCAGGTGATACAGAATGCTTGAAATATATATTTTCAGTAGAATTATTAGATTTTGAAGAGAGCATAAAGAAAATACTACCTAATGCTGAATTAGTTAAAAACAATTCAGATCAATTTGATACAATAATAACAGTTAAAAATAGAGGGTATAGCACAACTATATTTAAAACATTGATAACTGTGGATAATAAAAAAGACAATTCTTATGAAAATTACTATATTCAAGCTGAATATAGTTATAAGGATTGGAATATTAACATTAGTGAACCAAATGAAAAGCCAAGAGATTGGTAAAGAGCAAGGAGGACTATGCGATGGGAAACTGTGATAGCTGTCCAAGTAAGGGCACTTGTCAAACAAAAAAAGAAGATTGTAATGGTGTAGAATCTTCAAAATTACAGCCAAGATTCGGAAGGATAAAGAATGTTATAGGTGTAATAAGTGGTAAAGGTGGAGTTGGTAAATCAACTGTAACTGGTATCATGGCAGCAATGTTAGCTAAAAGAGGATATAAGGTTGGTGTACTTGATGCTGATATTACAGGACCTTCTATGCCAAGAGTTTTGGGTATAAATGAGAAGAGAGCTGGAATAGTGCCTATTAATGATGAGGTTGTTAGATTTGATCCAGTTGAAACTGATTGTGGTATAAAAGTAATATCAATGAATCTTGTTAATCCAGTAGAAGAAGAACCTCTTATCTGGAGAGGCGGGATTATAAATGGCGTGCTTAAACAAATATTTGTTGATACTAACTGGGGAGAACTTGATTATTTACTTATAGATATGCCACCAGGCACAGGAGATATTGCATTAACTGTTATGCAGGAGTTTCCTATAAATGAACTAGTTATTGTTTCAACACCACAAGATATGGTATCAATGATAGTTAAGAAAGTTGTAATAATGGCTAATAAAATAGGTGTTAAAATTAAAGGCGTCGTAGAAAATATGGCTTATATTAATTGTCCGGATTGTGACAAAAAGATAAGAGTATTTAGTAATAAATCATCTGAAGAAAATGCTGAATATTTAGGAATACCATTAATAGGAGAACTTCCTATTGATATTAATCTTACAGACGCATTAGCGCAAGGTAAATTAGAAGAGTATGTTAAAGAAGATCCATTATATTCATTAATATTCGAAGGATTATATTAATAAAACTTACTGCCCAAGAATGATCTGAAAATCATTCTTGGGCAGTATTATTTTGATTATGAATAATTCTTCTATTATAGGTAAATAATAAAATTGAAATTTTTTAGAGAGGAAGTATGAAAATGAAAGCTGCAGTTGATAAAGATACTTGCATAGCATGTGGATTATGTCCATCTATATGTCCAGAATGTTTTGAAATAGAGGATGATGGAAAGGCTGGATTCATAGTTGATGAAGCACCAGATGGAACAGAAGGAGAAGTTCAAGAAGCTGTAGACAGCTGCCCAGTAGCTGCAATATCAATTGTAGAAGAATAGAAAACTTGATTTTTGTTATTTCTTCTATAATTGTAGTCTTAATTTATATTAAGAAATCATATTTTAGAAAATAAAAAATGATTATATTTAATAGTAAAACTATTTTAAATATAATCATTTTTTTATTTTAAAGTAATAATGATATTATACTGTACCAAACTTAGATGTAGCATTTATTATTCTGTTAACTGGAAGGACTGATACTATTACTAAGCATATGATACCTTCTATTCCTATCATAGGTCCATTAACAGATAATGAGTAAATCCAAGAAGACATTCCTTCAGGAGCATACATACCAAAGAAGGCAACTCCTGATATAAAGTGACACAAAAATCTAATGAATACAGATATACCTACACCGAGTAATCTCTTGTCCTTAAAGAATCCAGCAAGTCCTAAAGCAGTAAATGGAAGTGGATAATCAAATAGTACTTGGACTGGATGAAGGATATATGGATCCATAATGAATGTAATTACTCCATAAAGGAATCCTGTTAAACATCCAACCTGAGGTCCGTACATAAATGCAATAAGCAGTATAGGAACCATACTTCCTAAAGTTATACTACCTCCTTGTGGAAAGTGATAAAGTCTAAGTAGTTTTAGTATAGTTGCTAATGCTAAAGCAATCCCTATTCTTGTTATTAATTGAGATGTAAATTCTATCTTTTTTGCTTTAATTAATACAATTAATAATGCGATACATCCAATTATAGTAGCAACTGTTAACCACGCATTCTGTGGATTTTCTGTAAATTGTTCCTTTAAACTAGGAACAATCTGAGTTAATGAAAAGAATTCATCCTTCCATCCAAAAAAATTTTCCATAAAAAAACCTCCTTTGTGTGCTTGTCCATATTATTTTATATGGATTGGGTAAGCCAGAGTATAAATCAAATTTTTTTATTATAGTAGAAAATTGATTCAACTCTATACAGGAGATATCAACCGAATAAATAGATATTTATTTTTATAAGGTTGCATTCCCTACGCTAGAATTAACTAGATCAGGTTTAAAGGGTTTATGATTTCTCAAATCTCAGCACAAAGGCTCCCCTAGCACATTACTATATTATTTATTGTATATTTAAATCTATATATAGTCAATTACATTATATACATTTAATTTATCGATATTATTATGATGAGAAATATATGAAGATGTATTTTCGTTTAAAGGCATATTGTAAGTCTTAATTGTATTATTTAATAAACTATGAGATGAAATGGTTGAGATATTATTATTATTATCAATTATTGAGCTTTCTTTAAATGTAGAATCCAGAATAAATCCTTTCATAATTAAAACCTCTTTTTTTATATTATTTTATAAATATTTTTAACAAAAAAATTTTTTTTATTCCTTAAAATAATACTGAATCCACATGTAATCTGATTTTAAATGATCTTTAAATTAGTCAAATATCCAATATGGGTAAAAATTCGAATAATATGAAGATAATATGACCTAACTAGATATAATTGAAATATTTTCGTTTAAAAATAAAAAATTAGAAGTATTGCTAACACATATTTAATAAAGTATAATAAAACAATGATGATACTAGATATTGTGTTGTGGGAGGAATATTAATGCTATATGTTGTAAAAAGAGATGGGAGACAAGTGGATTTCAACTCTGATAAAATAGCTCAAGCTATAAAGGGCTCAGCTAATGAAATCGGTTTAGATTTAAAAGAAAGTCAAGTTCTAGATACGGTAAAAAAGGTAATATCATTTATAGAAGTAGAAGCAAAATTAACTATAAGTGTAGAAGAAATTCAAAATTTAGTTGAAAAAGCATTGAGCGAACAAGGTCTTAAGGAAATTGCAGCGGCATATTCTGGATATAGACAAGAAAGAACAAAAGTTAGAGAAATAAAATCAGACTTAATGAAAGCTATACGTAGTATAGGTGTAGAAACAGATAGAGATAATGCAAATGTAGGAAATAACTTTAGCTCAAAGTTATTAAGAATAGCATCAGAATCAAATAAGTGGAATACTTTAGCAATAATGCCAAAGTTCTTAGCTAAGGCTCATGAAACTGGAGACTTATATTATCATGATTTAGATAGTTATAATTTAACTGTAAACTGTCTACACATACCTACAAGAGAAATATTAGAAAAAGGTTTCAACACTGGATATGGAACAATAAATGCTCCAAAGAGAATAGAAACAGCAGCAGAATTATCTTGCATATTACTTCAATCAACTCAAAACGATATGTTTGGGGGCCAATCACATCCAGATTTTGATAATGATATGGCAATCTTTGTAGAACCTACAAGAGAAGAGATTAGGAAAGAATTTAAAGAATTAGGTTTATCAGATGAAAAGATTAATGAAGTGTTAGAAAAGAAAGTAAGGGAAAGAGTTCACCAAGCTATGCAAGGTGTAGTTTATAATTTGAATACAATGCATTCAAGAGCAGGATCTCAAGTTCCGTTTAGTTCAATAAACATAGGATTGCCTACAAGTGAAGATGCGGCATTAGTATGTGAGATTTTCCTTTTAGAATATGAAAAAGGATTAGGTAAAGGAGAACAACCTATTTTCCCTAATATAATTTTTAGAGTTAAAGAAGGCGTAAATAGAGAAGAAAATGATCCATACTTCTATTTATATAAATTAGCATGTAGAGTTGCAGCAAAAAGAATGAACCCTACTTTTATGAATATAGACGCAGACTTTAATAAAGAATACTATGATAAAGGATATGTTCCAGCAACAATGGGATGCAGAACATACATAATGAAGAACGTTAATGGGGAGCCTGGTTGTAAAGGAAGAGGAAACATTGCTCCAACAACTATTAATTTACCAAGAATAGGTCTACAAGCAAAGGGCAGTGTAGATAAATTCTTTGAAATATTAGATTCAAGACTTGAATTAGCAAAGGATTCTCTACTTCATAGATATGATGTGTTGAAAAAACTAAGAGTTAAAGATTTACCATTTGTAGTTGGGCAGGGTCTTATGAAAGGCTCAGAAGGCTTAGAGCCAGATGATTCTATTGAACCAATATTAAAACAAGGAACTTGGGGAATTGGATATATAGGTCTTGCAGAAACCTTAGTAGCATTAGTTGGAAAGCATCATGGTGAAGATGAAGAATCTAGGAAACTAGGAGTAAAGATTGTTGAATATATTAGACAATATACAGATAGATTATCAGAAGAACTAAGTTTAAATTGGAGTTGTTATGCTACTCCTGCAGAAGGCCTTTCAGGAAAGTTTATAAAGCAGGATCAAAAGATATTTGGAATAATAAAAGGCGTTACAGACAAAGAATATTATACAAATAGTTTCCATGTACCTGTTGGTTATCCTATATCAATAAAAGATAAAATAGATATTGAAGCACCTTATCATAAACTATGCAATGGAGGTCATATAAGTTATATTGAAGTAGATGATTATCCAAATGCTGAAACTGTTATGGATATAGTTAATTATGCATATAAGCATACTAATATAAGTTATATAGGGGTTAACTTCCATATCAGATACTGTAAAGAATGTGGAACATATCTTCAAGCAGGAGATAGTAAATGTACTAAATGTGGAAGTATGGATATTCAAGGAATATCAAGAGTTACAGGATATTTAAGTTTAGATGAGAGATTTGGACCAGGAAAGTGTCACGAAAGAGAAGATAGAATTTCTCACACAGAAAACCATACACATAATTATTAAAAATATATAAATTTAGAAGAGTTGCCATCAAGAATATATTTTAAATGGCAATTCTTTTTTATATATGAATAAATATTTAATAATGCTGAATTAATATTAAAAAATAGTAGTCTTACTAATAAGAAATTTACATTTTAGAATATGATATATAAATATAATGTTGCAATGTAAAAAAAAAATCTTGCAATAATTTTATTAAATATTCATTAAAATATATGAAATTAAATAATACATGAAGGAAGGTAAGGCGTCTGTTGCAAAAATATGATTATAAGTATTGGCAGTTAATGTATAATGTGATATTATATGATTATATATAATATTTTGAAATATTATGAGCAATATTTATAAATTGGGGGAAAGTACAATGGCAGTTATTGATTTGAAGACTGGAAGCAAAGTCACTATAGTAGATACTACTCTTAGAGACGGCGAACAAACAGCAGGAGTAGTTTTTGCTAACCAAGAAAAAATAGCAATAGCAGAAATGTTGAGCGACTTAGGTGTTGATCAACTTGAAGTAGGAATACCTACTATGGGCGGAGACGAAAAAGCGGCTATAAAAGAAATTGTTAAGAGAAATCTGAAGTCAAGTATTATGGCATGGAATAGGGCTGTTATAAGTGATGTAGAGCAATCAATTGATTGTGGTGTAGATGCGGTTGCAATATCTATATCAGTATCAGACATTCATATTGAGCATAAGTTAAGGACATCTAGAGAATGGGTACTTGAACATATGATAAAATCAGTAGAATTTGCAAAGAAGAATGGACTTTATGTATCAGTAAATGGAGAAGATGCATCTAGAGCAGACAAAGATTTCTTAGTGCAATTTATTAATGAAGCTAAGAAGGCAGGAGCAGATAGATTTAGATATTGTGATACCGTAGGTATAATGGAGCCATTCAAGATAAGAGATGATATAAAATATTTACATGATAAAACTAATTTTGATATAGAAATGCACACACATAATGATTTTGGTATGGCAACAGCAAATGCAATAGCTGGTATAAAAGGCGGAGCATCACATGTGGGTGTAACTGTAAATGGATTGGGAGAAAGAGCAGGAAATGCTGCGCTAGAAGAGGTATTAATGGCACTTATGCTTGTTTATGGATATAAAGGTGAAAATATAGATACTAAGATGTTTAAAGATGTATCGGAATATGTATCAAGAGCATCAGGCAGAGAACTTCCAAAGTGGAAAGCTATAGTTGGATCAAATATGTTTGCTCATGAATCAGGAATACATGCAGATGGAGCATTAAAAGATCCTAAAAATTATGAAGCTTTTGATCCAGCAATAGTCGGACTTGAAAGACAAATATTAATAGGAAAACATTCTGGACGAGCTGCTATAGTTAATAAGTTTAAAGAATATAATATAGATCTTACAGATGAAGAATCAAAAGGTATATTAGAACTTGTAAGATCAACTTCAGTTAGATTAAAGAGAACTCTCTTTGATAAAGAAGTAGTACAATTATTTAAAGAATATCAAAGATTGAAGTCTGAAAAGTAAAAATTATCTCAGGGGAATCCCAGAGGTTTAAAAATAAAAAAAGTGATGAAATAGGGGGAGCTATAGGTGGGCGATAATTTAGTTTATAAAATTTTAAAAACACATGTTGTAGAAGGAGAATTAAAAGCAGGAGAGCCAATAAGTTTAAAGATCGATAAGACTTTAACTCAAGATTCAACTGGAACTATGGCATATCTTCAATTAGAAGCTATGGGCATAGATAGAGTAAAAACAAAAAAATCAGTAGCATTTATAGATCATAATATGTTACAACAAGGATTTGAAAATGCAGATGACCATAAGTTTATTCAAACTGTAGCGTCTAAATATGGTGTATATTTTTCAAAGCCAGGTAATGGTATATGTCATCAAATTTTCTTAGAAAGATTTGCTACGCCAGGAGATACGTTAATAGGATCTGATAGTCATACACCAACTGCTGGTGGTGTTGGTATGCTTGCAATGGGAGCTGGTGGATTAGATGTTGCTCTTGCCATGGGTGGTGGGGCATATAATATTAATACTCCAAAAGTTGTTAAAATCGAACTTACAGGAAAATTAAATAAGATGGTAGCTGCCAAAGATGTTATTCTTGAAGTATTAAGAAAACTAACAGTTAAAGGCGGAGTAGGTAAAGTATTTGAATATGCAGGAGAAGGTGTTAAAACACTTTCAGTTCCAGAAAGAGCTACAATAACAAATATGGGAGCTGAACTTGGAGCTACAACTTCAATATTCCCTAGTGATGAAAGAACATTAGAATTCTTTAAGGCACAAGGAAGAGAAGAAGACTGGATAGAATTTAAGCCAGATGCTGATGCGGCATATGATGATGTAGTAACAATTAACTTGGATGAACTAACTCCACTTACAGCTAAGCCACATAGTCCAGATAATGTAGCTAAGGTTAGTGAAGTAGGCAAAATTAAAGTAGATCAAGTATTTATAGGTAGTTGTACCAATTCCTCTTATGAGGATTTAATGAAGGTTGCAAAGATACTAAAAGGAAATAAGGTACATCCAGATGTTAGTTTAGTAATTGGACCAGGATCAAGACAAGTTATGGAAATGATAGCTAGAAATGGTGCTTTGGCAGATATAATCAGTGCAGGAGCAAGAATACTTGAAAATTCTTGTGGACCATGTATTGGTATGGGTCAAGCACCAGGAACTAATGGAATTTCTTTAAGAACTGTAAATAGAAACTTCTTTGGTAGAAGTGGAACATTGTCAGGTCAAATATATATTGTAAGTCCAGAAACAGCAGCAGTTTCGGCAATAAATGGAGTATTGACTGATCCAACAGAAATGGATATAGATTTAACAATAGATATGCCAGAAAGATTCTTGATAGATGATTCTATGATTTTAGCACCAGCACCAACAAATGCTGAAGTTGAGGTGGTTAGAGGACCAAACATCAAGCCATTCCCAATAGGAAAAGAATTAGGCAGTGAAGTTGATGGAAAAGTAATAATTAAAGTAGAAGATAATATTACAACAGATCATATTATGCCTTCTAATTCTAAGTTGTTACCATTTAGATCAAATATTCCATATCTTTCAGAATTCTGCTTCAGTACAATCGATGAAGAATTCCCTAAGAGAGCTAAGGAAAATAATGGTGGATTTATAATAGCTGGAGATAACTATGGGCAAGGATCAAGTAGAGAACATGCTGCATTAGCACCATTATATCTAGGTGTAAAAGGCGTAATAGCTAAATCATTTGCTAGAATTCATAAAGCTAATTTAATTAATAATGGAATAATTCCAATGGAATTTAAGAATGCAGATGATTACAATAAGATTGATTTATTAGATGAATTAAAAATTGAAGGAATTCAAGATGCATTAAATACAGGAGCTGTTAAAGTTAAGAATTTAACTAAAGGAACTGAATATGATATATTAGTGGATTTAACTGATAAAGAAATTGAAGTTATTAAAGCTGGTGGAAGATTAAATTACGTAAAGAAAAACAGCTAAACATAAAATGATATTATGAGTGAATAATATAGAAAGTATAGTATTAGGAATATAGTATTCTTAATACTATATTTTTTATATACTATTAGTAAAACGGGTAAATTATAATCTAGCATATTAACAAAAAATAAATTATTAAAAAGTAATTATGGATTTTATAAGAAGTTATTTTTATAGAGGATTTAAAACATATAGGGTTACAGAAGATTGAAGGGATTAGATGTAAAAAAGTTAGTCTTTTATAAATTTTAAGTAAAATGTATAATAAATTATATATGATAATTATAATATAAAGAAAGAAGAGCTTATTATGGAAAAAAATATAAGATTATCAGGAATAGCATATGAGAGTTTGGTAAATGGACCAGGTATGAGAAGGGTATTTTTTGCACAAGGATGCAGACATAATTGTGAAGGGTGCTTTAATCCAGATACCCATGACTTTAATGGTGGAGAGTTAAGAAATATAGAAAAACTTATAGAAGATGTATTAGATAATCCAATGTTAAGAGGTATAACATTTAGTGGAGGAGATCCATGGGAACAGGCAGAAGAATTTGCATATATGGCTAAGGCATTTAAAAAAAATAATTTAAATATATGGTGTTATACAGGATATACATTTGAATATATATTAAAACATAAAAAAGAACGAAATGGATGGCAGGAGTTGATTACTAACATTGATGTTCTGGTAGATGGAAAATTTGATATAAATAAAAAAGATGAAAATTTAAAATATAGAGGATCTAGTAATCAAAGAATTATAGATGTCAAAAAGAGTTTAGAATCAGATATGATAGTAATCATGGAATACTAAATTTGTGTAATAAAATATTAAAAGAGAAATTTAAAAAATATTTTATAGGTAATATATATCGAGAGGGGGAAGAAAAAATGAATTACTTTTTAGAAAATGATAATTTAAGAATTGGTACCAGGACTTATGGTGGTGAACTTATAGCCATACATAATAAAATTAATGGCAGCGAATATTTATGGGATGGAAATCCTGAATATTGGAAATACCATGCACCTATATTATTTCCTATAGTGGGAAAGGTTGTTGACTGTAAGTATAGGGTTGATGGAAAAATATATGAATTACCACAACATGGTTTAGCAAGAACTTCAGAATTTACCCTTTTAGAAAAGAAAGAAGATGAAATAACTTTTGAACTAAAATACTCTGACGAAAGTTTGAAAGTATATCCATATAAATTTTTATTGAAATCTAATTATAAATTAGAAGGAAATACTGTTAAGGTTACATACACAGTAGAGAATGTAGATGATAAAAAAATATATTTTTCTATTGGATCTCATCCGGCATTTTTATGTCCTATAGATAGAAAAGATAATTTAATTGATTGCTATATTGAATTTAATGAAAGGGAAACTAGCAAAAGAATAGTTATAAATAATGAAGGATACCTTTCACGAACTAAAATTGATTGCTTAGAAAATACCAATAAAATAAACTTATCAAAAGAATTATTTAAGGATGATGCGCTAGTTTTTAATGATTTAAAGTCTAATAAAATTACTATAAAATCAAATAATAATGATAAATATTTAGAAGTAGACTTTACTGGTTTTCCTGATATGGGAATATGGGCGCCTAAAGATGGTGCTCCATTTGTGTGTATAGAGCCATGGTTTGGGCATGCAGATTATGAAGATTTTAATGGTGAGTTCACTGAAAAAGAAGGTGTAATGCCATTGAATGTTGGAGAAAAATTTACTTGTACTTTTAGTGTTACTGTTAAATAACAATAAAAAATATTATATTATAAAATTATATGGCTAGTTATTGTTATAACTAGCCATATAATTTTATGAACTTAAATTCTCAATTTAATATAGTATAGAATAAACAGTATAGTGAAAAAATATTAAAAGATATCCACAAAAAAGATGAAAAATTGATAAAATTGTGGATTATTATCATCAAATTGTGTATAAATAAGATCAAGAAAGTAAAAGTGAATAAAAAGAGGTAATAAGAAATGATTCTAGAAAAAGATTTTTTTAAACAAGGTGCATTAGATTTAGCAAAAGATTTATTAGGAAAAATCCTTGTTAGAGAATGTGACGGAAGAATACTCAAAGGAAAAATTGTAGAGACAGAAGCATATATAGGAGAAATCGATAAGGCATCTCATGCGTATAATGGAAGAAGAACAGAAAGAACAGAACCACTATTTAGAGAAGGTGGAATAGCATATGTTTATTTTATTTACGGAAAATATTTTTGCTTCAATGTAATAAGTGGAATTGAAAATAAAGGGGAAGGAGTTTTAATAAGAGCAATTGAACCACTTAATGAATTTGATTATTTAGCTGAGAAAAGATTTAATCAAAATTATGATGAATTAACTAAAGCTAAAGAAAAGGCTCTCACAAATGGTCCATCAAAACTTTGTTTGGCATATTCTATAGATAAAAGTGATAATTATAAAAAACTATATGAAAAGGGAAACTTATATATAGAGGATAATTATGAAGATAATTTGTTTGAAATAGTGGAATCTAAAAGAATAGGGATAGACTATGCTGAAGAAGCAATAGATTTTTTATGGAGATTTTATATAAAGGACAACAAATATGTTTCAAAAAAATAAAAGGAGATAGATCACATACAAAAAAGTAGTCTATTTCCTTATTTTTATTACATAAAAGTATTTTAATCATGCTTTTTATTAAATGCAAAAAATTTCATCAGAATAAATGTAACAGGAACTCCTATAATAGCTGCTGAGCAATATGCTATAAGTTTATGTAATCCCATTAAGTTAAATACTAAATAAACAACGATATTTTGAATTATAAAGTTTGGAATATATGAAATAGCAAATTTTATAAATTTAGAAAAATCAAGTTTTTCTTTAAATGTAATTATACTATTTAATATATATGAAATTACTAATCCAGAAATATATCCAGTAACAAATGCCATATTTTCATTTAAGAAACCAGAATACATATATGCAAAAATAACTCCATTAAAAGTATTTATAATACCTATAACTACAAATAGAATAAATTCTTTTGAAAAGAATGTAGATTTAAATTTTTCAAATAAATTATTCATAAATAAATACCTATTTGTCTTTCTCTTCATTATTGATTAATTTATCAGCTATGATAAATCTAGGTCTTTGTTTTGTCTCATTATATATTTTCCCAATATATTCTCCAATTACTCCAAGGGATAATAATTGAATTCCACCTAATATCCAAATAGAAAGTGTTAAAGAAGTCCAGCCTGTTACAGTTTCTCCAAAAAATTTGACAATAAATGAATATAATAATGCTAAAATACTAATAAAGCATATAGTAAAGCCAAGTCCAGAAATGATCCTTATAGGTTTTATGCTTAAAGAAGTTATACCATCGAGTGCAAATGCTATCATCTTTCTTAAAGGATACTTAGATTCACCTGCAAATCTTTCGTGACGCTCATATTCAACTATAGAATATCTATATCCTATTAGAGGAACCATACCTCTTAAAAATAAATTAACTTCTTTAAATTGAGCTAAGCCTTCTAATGCACGTTTGCTCATAAGACGGTAATCAGCATGATTATAAATCATATCAACTCCTAGTCCGCTCATGAACTTATAAAAAGCAAGAGCAGTTGTTCTTTTGAAAAATGTATCTGTTTGCCTTGATGATCTTACACCATAAACAATATCACTTCCGTTATAATATTCTTCTACAAATTTGTCTATAACATCTATATCATCCTGAAGATCAGCATCAAGGGATATGGTCATATCTGCATAATCTTTTGCAGTCATAAGACCTGCTAACAATGCGTTTTGATGCCCTCTGTTTCTAGATAAGTTTATACCAGAAAAAATATTATTTTTATTGTGAAGCTCTTCAATTATACTCCATGTTTTATCTTTAGAACCGTCATTAACAAATACTATCTTACTTTCTTTTGATATTATCTCATTATCAATCATGTTGGTAATTTTTTTAAACAATCTTTTAGCTGTTTCATGCAGTACCTCTTCCTCATTGTAACAAGGGATTACAAGGTATAAAATTTGGTTCATAAAATCGCCTCCAAGTGATTATTATATCATTAATTGTAATTAATATTAATATGGTAAATGATTAATACAGAAAAAATAATAAATTTTTAACAATATAATAATTATACAAAGAAGTTATGACTTTATATACATATATTAAACAATGTTTTTCGACAAAAAAAGTCTTTTAAGTCACAAGTAGATGTAAGAAAATTATTCTCATTTCATAGATAAAATTAATAGAATTAATTCTATTATAATAGTATAATTATAAGTACAAATCGTGAAATCAAAATGTGAAAAGAGAAAATAAGTTATGAGTTACAATGTTATTGATATTATTAATAAGTGTATATATATAGAAAATGAGCAAAAGAAAATGTTTGAAGTATTTTTAGATGATGATAATGCCTCTATAAAGTTACAAGTATTAGTAAAGGTATTTTTAAAAGATACGGATAGAATAATTAATTATTATAATCAATTAAAAGAAGAAATACTTGAATATGAACTTGAAGAGATAGATATTAGAACTTACGATAAGATAGCATTTCTTATGAATGAGTATAATATTAGAATGCATTCTGTAAACTTAAATAAGGTTTCACCTAGAGAATATTTAAAAATATTTTTAGAATTAGCACGAGATAAGCAGTCGTTATTTATTGATCTGCAAGGAAGATTTTATAATAATGCTAGGGACAGCCAAAGTAATACTTATAAGGTATTATCCAAGATAATTGAATATACAAAACGTCATACAAAAATGATTGAAAAGACAGTGTTATAAATAAAGAAGCATCCTAAAGTAGAAAGGATACTTCTTATTTTTTATATTAGAATTCACTACTTCCTGTTGTTCTAGGGAATGGAATAACATCTCTAATATTACCCATACCAGTGATATACATGATTAATCTTTCGAATCCTAAACCAAATCCAGCATGTTTAGTTTCTCCATATTTTCTAAGTTCTAAGTACCACCAGTAATCTTCTTTGTTAAGACCTAATTCAGCCATTCTAGCTTCTAATACATCAAGTCTTTCTTCTCTTTGGCTACCACCGATAATTTCTCCTATACCAGGAACCAAAAGATCTGTAGCAGCAACTGTTTTATTATCATCATTCATTCTCATATAGAATGCTTTAATATCCTTTGGATAATCAGTTACAAATAAAGGCTTTTTAAAATGTTCTTCAGTAAGATATCTTTCATGTTCAGTTTGTAGGTCGATTCCCCAAGATACTGGGTAATCAAATTCCTTTCCACACTTTTGAAGTATATCAACAGCTTCAGTATAAGTAACTCTAGCAAAGTCTGATGAGACAACATGATTTAATCTTTCAAGTAATCCTTTATCTACAAATTGATTGAAGAATTGCATTTCTTCTGGACATTCATCCATAACATATTTAATAACATACTTAAGCATTGCTTCTGCGAGTTCCATATCATCTTCTAAATCTGCAAAAGCTATTTCAGGTTCTATCATCCAGAATTCAGCAGCGTGTCTTGTTGTGTTAGAGTTCTCAGCTCTGAATGTTGGACCAAATGTGTAAATATTTCTAAAAGCTAAAGCAAAACATTCCCCATTTAATTGTCCTGAAACAGTAAGGTTAGTTTCTTTACCAAAGAAGTCTTGAGTATAATCAATATTTCCATCTTCAGTTAGTGGTGGATTCTTAGGATCAAGAGTTGATACTCTAAACATTTCTCCAGCACCTTCACAATCACTACCAGTAATTAATGGAGTGTGAGTATATACAAAGTCTTGATCTTGAAAGAACTTGTGTATAGCGTATGCAGCTACTGAACGCACTCTAAATGTAGCTGAAAAGGCATTACTTCTTGGTCTTAAGTGAGCAATTGTTCTTAAGTATTCAAATGTATGTCTTTTCTTTTGTAGAGGATAATCAGAATTAGACATACCTTCTACAATAACTTCTTTTGCTTGAATTTCAAATGGTTGTTTAGCATCTGGTGTAGCAACTAATGTACCAATAACAGATACTGAAGAACTTATAGGAAGTTTTGAAATCTCTTTGAAGTTTTCTAATTTATTATCAAAAACTACTTGAATATTTTTAAAAAAAGAACCATCATTGATTTCTATGAAGCCAAAAGCATTTGATGCTCTTAAAGTTCTTATCCATCCAGAGATAGTTACTTCTTTTGATAAGAACTCATCAGTGTTTCTATAAAGAGTTCTAATTAAATTTGATTTTGCCATTTATATGACCTCCGTTATTATAAATAAATATATAACATGTGTAAAATTTTTTACATTGTGATGTAAAAAATTTTACGTTTGAATTAATATGTTTATTATTACTTTATTAAATATTAAAAATAAAATTGTTAAAATAAGCAATAACTAGATTTTACAATACTTTCTTATTGAATGCAATTCCCAATTATTAATGATATTTCTATATAAGTTTATAGTTATAATTTTTTCAGCATTTAATAGGATTATTCATTTCCTGTTTCAAAGCTTTGAATTAATGTAGGAGGAAAGTTTAACATAGTCATATCTTTTACTATTTTCTTTACTTCATAAGAAATTTCTTTAAACTTAGCGCTTATTGTATTTTCTTCGGTGATTTCAATTATGCAATATGTACTATTTGGACGACCTATTTTAGGTTTGCCAACACTGCCAACATTAATATATGTTTTATTATTAATTTCTTTAATTCCAGGCAAATGAGTATGAGCACAGATCAATGCATCTTCTTTTATTTTATTTAAGTTCTCAACTGTGTTCTCTGAATCAATAAAGAGATATTCATTAATGCTAGATGGACTACCATGAACAAATAATAAATTTTTATCTCCAGCTTTTATTGTTAGCGATGAAGGTAATCCTTTAAGATATGATTTATTCTCAGCTCTTAATTCATTAACAGTCCAAGGCAAAGAGAACCTATTTATAGCTGTTTCTCTGATATAAGAGAATTCATTATCAGTTACTGAATTATCATAATTACCTTTTATGCAAAGTATATTTCTTCTCCTAATCATAGAAATAGTTTCATTAGGATGAGGTCCATATCCAACTAGGTCTCCTAAGCAAATAACTGAGTCAACCTTTTCTGAATCAATATCTTCTAGTACATTTATAAGAGCATAAATGTTAGAATGTATGTCTGAAATTACTGCAATTTTCACAAAAATCCCCCCGTGAGATAAGCTTCTAGTTGATAATGACAATAAAAATATTTTATTTAAAATGTAATTGTCATTTATCTAAAATTTAGATATATAAAAATACTATAATTTTAAAGTGTTATAATATTATTATAGCATTTACTTAATAAATAATATTATTAATTTTATAATAAAAATTATATACTTTTTATTATAAATATCACTAATCAAAAGCAAAGGATATTTATATATTCTAAGAAATATAATAATATATATTCTTAAGAATATAGGAATATAATTGAGCTTAGGCTCGCACATGTTCGCTTAGTAAGCGATTCACACCAAATGAAATATTTGATAGGCTCACAAGATAGGAACTCACTTATGAACTTGGGCCTAGATAATAAATTTTATTTTTAGATAAATCTAAGGAGGATATTTTTAATGAAACAAAGTAGAATAGACAATGTAATTAAAAAGATGAAAGAAAATAATTTAAAACAGATTATTGTAACATCAACAGCTTCTATATATTATTTAACTGGTAAATGGATTTCAAGTGGAGAAAGAATGATTGCTCTATATTTAAATATAGATGGAAAGCATAAATTTATAGTAAATAAACTTTTCCCTATAGAAGGAAATATAGGAATTGATATAGTATGGTATACAGATAATGATGATCCTATTTCTGTATTAGGAAGCATAGTTGAAAAAAATGAAGAATTAGGTGTTGATAAATTTTGGCCAGCACATTTTCTTATTAAATTAATGAATATTAACATTATTTCAAAGTTCGTAAATTCTTCAGACGTTATAGATGAATTAAGAATGAGAAAAGATGAGGAAGAAAAAGAACTTATGAGAAAATCATCTCAAATAAATGATAAGGTCATGGAAAGATTTTGGAAAGAGATTAAAGAAGGATATACTGAAAAACAATGTTCTAGAATATTAGCAGAATTATATGAAGAAGAGGGCGCTCAAGGATTTTCTTTTGAGCCAATTGTAGCATTTGGGGCAAATGGAGCTGATCCACATCATGAGTGTGATAATACAAAGCTAAAAAAAGGCGACAGTATAGTTATAGATATTGGAGGATTATATAATCATTATTGCTCTGATATGACAAGGACAGTATTTTTTAAAGAAGAACCAACTAAAGAAAAAAGAGAAGTATATGAAATTGTTAAAAATGCAAATTTAAAAGCTATATCAAAGGTTAAAGCAGGTGTGAAATTCTCAGAAATAGATGCTGCGGCTAGAGATTATATAACTGAGAGGGGATATGGAGAGTATTTTACTCATAGAACAGGGCATAGCATTGGAATTGAGGTACATGATAAAGGTGATGTGAGCTCAGTAAATAACGATGAGGTTCAAGAAGGAATGATTTTTTCAATAGAACCAGGAATATATCTAACTAATAAAATTGGAGTAAGAATAGAAGATTTAGTGCTTGTAACTAAAGATGGATGCGAAGTTCTTAACTCAGTTTCAAAAGATATAACAATAATTTAATTTTGAATTAAGTAAGATTAATGAATTTAACTAAAATAAAGGATCACATCAATATTAATATTGATATGATCTTTTTACTCTTAATATGAATTTATTTAGATTCTAAATATTTTTCTCCAACAATAACTACATCTCCAGCACCTACTGTTAATAATAAATCATCATTACCAACTTTAGACTTAACATATTCTAATGCTTCATCATGTGAATGAACATTAGTACATTTTATTCCTCTTTCACGTATAGCATCTCCAAGCATACCTGAAGATACTATTCCTGTATCTTTTTCACGTGCAGCATATATATCCATCAATATAAGCTCATCTGCATCATCAAAAGCAGTAGTGAATTCATCAAACAACGTTTTGGTTCTAGTATAAGTATGTGGTTGGAACACACAATATATTTTATTGTGATCTATTTTTTTTGCTGTACTTAAAGTCGCTTTAATTTCTGTAGGATGATGAGCATAATCATCAATTACAGTAACTCCATTAATTTCTCCCTTATATTCAAATCTTTTATGAGCACCCTTACACTTAGATAATCCACTAGCTATTGAATCATAAGTTATATTAAAAATTAGAGAAACACAAATTGTGGCTAAAGCATTTAATACATTATGCTTTCCTGGAACACTTAAAGATACACTAAATAAATTTTCGTCATCTTTATATACATCAAATGAAGCACAACCCATTTTGTTAAAATTAACATTTCTTGCAGTTACATCTGCATTTTCAAATCCATAACTTAATGTATTACATTTTGCTTTATTGATAATGTTTTTAACCCGAGGATCTTCTCCATATCCTACAAGATATCCGTCATCAGGTATTAAATTTGAAAATTTTTCGAATGTTTCAGCTATTTCATTTATATCTTTGTAGCAGTCTAAATGATCAGCGTCAATGTTTAAAATTACACCAACATAAGGGAAAAATTTCAAGAATGAACGTTTATATTCACAAGCTTCTGTTAAGAAGTACTCACTATTACCAATTCTGAAATTACCATCTATTATATCAAGTTCTCCACCAACCAATATGGTAGGATCTAAATTTCCATCAAGAGTAACATGAGATAGCATAGATGTACATGTAGTTTTTCCGTGTGTACCAGAAATAGCTACATTATATTTATGACCTTTCATTATATGACCTAAGAATTCAGCTCTATCCATTAATTGAATGTTTTTTTCTTTGGCTTCCAAAAGTTCTGGATTATCATTAGGTATTGCAGCAGTATAAACAATTAAATCAACATTATTAATGTTTTCTCTTCTATGACCTATGTATATTTCTGCTCCAAAAGACTTAAGCTTTTCAACAATCGGAGAATTTTTTGCATCAGATCCTGATACCTTAAATCCACTATTTAATAAAACAGCAGCAAGTCCACTCATACTGATTCCACCTATACCAATAAAATGAACTTTTTTATTTTTATCTTTTATAAAATCAAAAGACACATTAACAACTCCTTTTCATAAAAATATCTATAATTATTCTAAAAAATAAGAAAATTACAAGTAAAATAAATTTTTATCTATAATATATTGCAAAAATTAAAATTTAAGTTAATATTAAATAGCTGTAAATAAGATTTACTAGAAATTTGTGAAGCATAGAATAAATTATAAATTTACATATAACCATATATAATTATATACATTTTTCAGAGAATGAACCATAGAAAAACAATAAATACATAATATTATATGTAATTTTATTATATTTGTTAATCAATTTTAGATATAATATTAAGTTTATATCTAAAAATATTGCTATTAATTTGAATTTAGAATAAAATATGAATATTAATAGCAATAAATTAAAATAAAATTCGTGTAGGTGATTTTAGTGGAAAAGTTTACGAGAAATAAGAGAGTGGTCGCAATAACTAAAATATTATTAGAAAACCCTAATAAAATAATTGGATTAAATACTTTCTCAGAATTATTAAATGCAGCTAAATCAACAATAAGTGAAGATATAGTTGTTGTAAGAGAAGTTTTAGAAAAATTAGAAATGGGTAAAATTGAAACTATTGCTGGTGTAGCTGGAGGAATCAGATATGTGCCAGGAATAAGTAATGAACAGAAGAAAGATTTTGCGTTAGAGTTATGTAAACAATTAGAAGATGGAAGTAGGGTGATTCCGGGGAATATGATTTATATGACAGATTTAATGTATAATCCACAGATAATAAATAAAGCTGGTGTATTATTATCATCATGTTTTCAAGATAAAAATGTGGATTATGTAATAACAGTAGAAACAAAAGGAATTCCTTTAGCATATGAAGTAGCTAGAAACTTAGGAGTTCAGTTAGTTATTGCTAGAAGAAGTAGCATAGCAACTGAAGGATCTACAGTTACAATTAATTATGTATCAGGAACAAGTGGAAGATTGCAACAAATGGCTCTTTCTAAAAAGTCAATGAAATCAAACAGTAGATGTATATTCATTGATGACTTTATGAAAGGCGGCGGAACTGCTGTTGGGATTAAAGATTTATTAAAGGAATTTGACAGTGAATTAGTTGGCATCGGAGTGTTAGTAGATAATCAAGCAATAGAAAAGAAATTAGTGGATGAGTATGTTTCAGTGGTAGAACTCAAATCTGTAGATAAGTCAGCAATAATAGATGTTCAACCTTCTAAGATATTTTCTTAAAATAATTAAAAATTAGAGATTGAAATATATTATTTTGTAATTTGAGAACCCAAGTTTATTAAAAAGTAAAATTATCTTATAAAAATATAATAAAATATTTCGTTTTATTATACAAAAATATACAAAAAAGCAATGTGTTAATTCATTATATAAGATAATTTTTAGGAAAGTTGACATAAAAAATAAATTTTCTAATAATTTAACAAATTAAAAAAGGAATTTAGAAATTTGTGGAGAAATTATATAAATATGAAATTTTAATAAGCAACTGGGAAGGGGTAGAGTAAAAATGCAAATTACAGACGTTAGAATTAGAAAAATCTCAGCAGAAGGTAAAATGAAAGGAATAGTTTCTGTTACTTTTGATAATGAATTCGTGATTCATGACATCAAAGTTATAGAAGGACAAATGGGATTATTCATTGCTATGCCAAGCAGAAAAACACCAGATGGAGAATTTAAGGACATAGCTCACCCAATAAATACAGAAGCAAGAGAAAAAATTCAAACTGCAATTTTAGAAGCCTATGAAAAAGCAGTAGCTCAAGAAAATGCAGAAGAATAATGATTTATGAAATAAGAGGAAGTTTTGTGCTTCCTCTTATTTCGTTTGAAGTATCAAACATCTAAGATTCTCATGGGTTGAAATAAATTTATCTTTCAAATATAATTAATTAGAATAATAGAATAGGCTTATAGCTTATATAAAGAGGTGTTATTATAATGTATAAATGCGCATTAATTCTAGCGGCAGGACAAGGTAAAAGGATAAAATCAAATTTACCTAAAGTACTTCACAAAGTATGTGGTAAGGAAATGGTAAAGCATGTTATAGATACGGTAAAAAAAGCAGAAATTCAAGATATAAATTTAATTATAGGTAAAGGAGCAGAGCTTGTAGAAGAAAAAACTAAGGACACAGGTGTCACTTATTCACTTCAAGCAGAGCAATTAGGGACTGGGCATGCAGTTAAATGTGCTAAAAAATTTTTGGAAAATAAATCAGGAGTTGTAGCTGTTTTTACAGGAGATACACCTTTAATAAAGCAGTCAACAGTTGAAAGCTTAATAAATGATCATATAAACAACAAGAATGCAGCAACAATTTTAACAGCTATGGTAGACGATCCAACTGGATATGGAAGAATAGTTAGAGATGAAAGTGGAAAAGTATTAAAAATTGTTGAACATAAAGACTGTAATGAGGAAGAACTCAAAATTAAAGAGATGAATTCAGCAATTTATTGCTTTGATATAGAATTATTAGTTAAATCATTAGATAAATTAAATAATAATAATAAGCAAGGTGAATATTATCTTACAGATGTAATTGGAATTTTAAAAGATGAAGGATATTCAATTGGTGCAGTTGTTACTGACATCGAAGAAACTATTGGAGTAAATTCTAGGGTTCAGCTAGCAGAAGCAGAAGAGATTCTTAGAAATAGAATCAATACTATTCACATGGAAAATGGCGTTACATTAATAGACCCTAAAACAACATATATAGGTGCAGATGTTGAAATAGGAAAAGATACAATAATATATCCAAATAACATACTAGAAGGAAATACTGTTATAGGTGAGAATTGTTTATTATATCAAAATTCAAGAATTAAGGATAGTGTAATAGGTAATGAAGTAGATATCCAATCATCTGTAATATTAGATAGTAAAATTGGTGATAATACAACCGTTGGACCTTTTGCTTATATTCGTCCAGATAGCATTATAGGTAAGAGTACAAGAATAGGAGATTTCGTTGAAATAAAGAAAGCTACCATTGGAGATGGAACTAAGGTATCTCACTTAACTTATATTGGAGATGCAGAAGTGGGTTCAGGATGTAATTTTGGATGTGGAACAGTAGTAGTAAATTATGATGGAAAAGAAAAGCATAAGACAATTATTGGAGACCATAGTTTTATTGGATGTAATACTAACTTAGTTTCTCCGGTTAAAGTTGGTGATAATACTTATATTGCAGCAGGATCAACTATTACAGCTGAAGTAAAAGAAGGAGATCTAGCTGTAGCAAGGGCAAAACAAAGAAATATTAGTGGTTGGGTTGAAAAAAGAGGATTAAAAAAATAGCAATTTAAATATTATTAGCTAATAATTTTTAAGGAGGTCTTCTGACATTATGATAACTCATGGAAAAAATATAAAAATTTTTACTGGTAATTCTCATCCGCAGTTAGCAGAAGAAATAGCAAATATACTAAATGTAACTATGGGAAAATCAAAAGTTTCAACTTTTAGTGATGGAGAAATATCAGTTGATATTTCTGAAACAGTAAGAGGAACAGACGTATTTATAATACAATCAACTTGTTCGCCTGTAAATAATAATCTTATGGAATTACTAATAATGATTGATGCTTTTAAAAGAGCATCAGCAGGAAGAATAACAGCTGTTATTCCATATTACGGATATGCTAGACAAGATAGAAAAGCTAAATCAAGAGATCCAATAACGGCTAAGTTAGTAGCTGATCTATTAACAACAGCTGGAGCAAATAGAGTATTAACTATGGATTTACATGCAGCACAAATTCAAGGATATTTTAACATTCCAGTGGATCATTTACTTGGATCACCAATACTTGCAGAATATTTTATAAATAAAGGATTAATTGACAAGGATGATGTTGTGGTAGTGTCACCGGATTTGGGAAGTGTTACTAGAGCAAGAAAATTTGCAGATAATTTACATGCGCCGATAGCTATTATAGATAAAAGAAGACCAAAAGCTAATGTTTCTGAAATTATGAATATAATTGGTGATGTAGACGGAAAAAGATGTATACTACTTGATGATATGATTGATACAGCAGGAACAATAACAAATGCTGCTAATGCGCTTAAGGATTTGGGAGCTAAGAATGTTTATGCTTGTTGTACTCATGGAGTGCTATCAGGTCCTGCTATGGAAAGAATAAATAGTTCATCAATTGAAGAATTAATAATGCTCAATACTATACCGCTAAAAGAAGAAAATGATAATTATAAAATTAAATCAATATCTGTTGCTCCTCTATTTGCGGAAGCAATTAGAAGGATTTATGATGATCAGCCAATAAGTAAGTTGTTTGAATATCAAAGATGATACATATTGGAAATATCCCTCTATGGCATTAAAGCTGTAGAGGGTTTTTGCAGTATGAATTTTAAGGCATTATTAAGAATATTACTTAAAATTATGGTGATAGAATTTAATATGTCATGTTTGTAATAATATATGGTTTATTATAAAAATGCTTTATTTACTACCTAATGTAGGGCATAATTATATATAATGAATTTTGAATATTTTGGAGGAAATAAAATATGGAGAGTTTATCGGATAAAATTTTAATAGTAGATGATGATGAAAATATAAGTGAAATTTTAAATATGTATTTAGAGAGCTCAGGATATACTACTAAAATAGCTAGTACAGGAAAAAGAGCTCAAGAATTATTTTTGGAATATAATCCTAATTTGGTGTTACTTGATGTAATGATACCTGGAATAGATGGGATAGATGTATTAAAGTGGGTGAGAAAGCAAGGCGAAGTTCCTGTAATAATGCTTACAGCTAAAGGTGATACATTTGATAAAGTTTTAGCATTAGAATTAGGAGCAGATGACTATATAGTTAAACCCTTTGAACCAAAAGAGCTATTAGCAAGGGTAAAGGCTGTTTTAAGAAGATATTCAGCTGATAATGCTAAGAGTGAAATAATAAAGCTTAGTGATTTATCAATAGATCCAACATCATATAAAGTTATTTTTAATAAAGAAGATATAAAAATGCCGCCAAAGGAATTTGAACTTTTGTATTATTTAGCAAAAAATAAAAATAGAGTATTTACAAGAGAACAATTACTTTGCGAAGTATGGGGGTATGATTACCCTGGAGATTCTAGAACAGTTGATGTTCATATAAAAAGATTAAGAGAAAAATTAACTAGTGGTGAAGAATGGCAGATAGAAACAGTTTGGGGTGTGGGATATAAGTTTGAGGTGAAATAATGAGGAAACATGGCTTATTGCATAAATTAATGAATATTAATGCTATTATTATGGCTTGTGTTTTAACTTTTTTAGCTTGTTTACTATCTATATGGATAAAAATGAATTTTATTACAGAAAAAGAGCTTCAATTTAATCAAATGGGGCAATATATAAGTAATATGATAATAACTTATTCTGATATTGAAGATACTGAAGAAAGTAGAATTTCTAAATTGAAAAATATATTAAATATATCAGGAACAGCAATAAATGCTGATATATATATACTAGATGATAAGATGAGAATGTATATTTCAGCAGATAATATTAAACATATATATGATGCTGAAGATGCTAAGATTTTAAATTTATCTTCAGATGTTTTAAAAAGCGGGAAGACGATAAAATATATAAAAAAGAATTATACTTGCATATATCCTGTAATGCAAGATGGTGAATTTAAGGGCTGTGTTGTTATGGAGTCGCCTTTATTTTTAGTTAAAGGTCAATTAAGTAAAATATATATTATTATTTGGATTTCAGCAGGTCTTTTTATGATCTTATCTACTATAGTTTTATCATTTTTTACAAATATAATATTAATTAATCCATTGCATGAAATAAGCAAGACCGCAAGAAGATTTGCCAATGGAGAAGTGGATAAAAGAGTTAGTATATGTTCAAATGATGAAATCGGAGAATTGGCAAAATCGTTTAATATAATGGCTGAATCATTAGAAAAAGTTGAAAATAATAGACGAGAATTTATATCTAACGTTTCTCATGAATTAAGGAGTCCTATAACTTCAATTAAAGGATTTATATCAGGAATAATAGATGGCGTAATCCCAAAAGATAAAGAGGGATATTACTTAGAAAGAGCGTATAATGAAACTCAAAGATTAACCAGATTAATTAATGATTTATTGGATTTATCAGCTATTGAGTCAGGAAAACTTAAATTTAAAATGAAAAAAGTTGATATTAATGAAATAATACGAATTTGTATTATAAATAATGAGCAAAAATTAAATGATAAAAATATAAATTTAGAAGTTAATTTTCAATACGAAAAATGTTTTGCAAATGCAGATGAAGATAAGATGATGCAGGTGGTAACAAATTTGTTAGATAATTCAGTTAAGTATTGTGGAGATTGTGGAACTATAAAAATAAGTAATTATGTTAAAGGAAATAAAATATTTACTCAAATATACAATGATGGACCTCAAATAGAAGAAGAAGAAATAAATAAAATATGGGATCGATTTTATAAATCAGATAAATCTAGAACTAACAAGGTAAGTACTGGACTAGGACTGCCAATAGTTAGAATGATACTCATGCAGCAGGGAGAAGAGATCTGGGCAGAAAATGATAAAATTAAAGGTGTAAATTTTATTTTCACCTTAACTAAATTTAAAGAATTATAATAAAGGAGTAATGAAATATGTTTTTAATAGTTGGACTTGGAAATCCAGGTATTCAATATGAAAATACACGACATAATATAGGATTTAATGTTATCGATAATATAAGTAAGGAGTATAATATTGATATAAATAGGGAAAAATTTAAAGGTATGTATGGCGAAGGCTTTATAGGCAATACAAAAGTGATTTTATTAAAACCAACTACATATATGAATTTAAGTGGAGAAAGTATAAGAGAAGTAGTTGATTTTTACAAGATTACTAATGAGCAGATAATAGTTATTTATGATGACATAAGTTTAGATATTGGAAGACTTAGATTAAGGGAAAAAGGTAGTGCAGGTGGGCATAATGGAATAAAGAGCATAATAGCGCATTTAGGTACAGATATTTTCCCGAGAATAAAGGTGGGCGTAGGACAACCTGACGTTGATCTTGTAAAATATGTACTGGGTAAATTTACAAAAGAGGAAATGGATATTTTAAAATTTAGTATAGATGCATCCACAAAAGCAGTAGAAGAGATTATAAAATCAGATGTTAAGCAGGCTATGAATAAATATAACGGATTTAAGCCGAATTTAAGTATTTAAGGATGGTGCAAAATATGAGGTTAAAAGGATTATTGGAGCCTTTAGAGGAGAGTTCAGAGTTTAAGAACTTAGAAGATTCAATTAAAGGTAAAAAATATCCTATAGGAATATATGGTATATCAGAATCTGGAAGAGGATATATAATAGATGGTATATTTGAGAATATTGATAAGTCTATAGTAGTAGTAACTCAAAATGATATAGAAGCCAAAAACCTATATGAAGATTTAATATTATACACAAATGAGGTTTACTATTTCCCAGCTAAGGAGGTAGTATTTTATAATATTGATGCTGTATCGGGAGATTTAAGATGGGCTAGATTAAAAGTAATAAATGAGATATTAAATAATAATAAAAAAATAATTGTAACATCTGTAGATGCATTTGCCTCTAAATATACACCACATAAATTATTTACAGAATATAATATAAAATTAAAAGAAAATGATGATGTTGATGTTAAAGAGATAGGCAAAAAACTAATTCAATCAGGATATGAAAGAGTAGAAATGGTTGAAGGAAAGGGTCAATTTTCTTTAAGGGGAGGGATTCTTGATGTTTTCCCAACATGCTCAAGTTATCCATATAGAATTGAATTATTTGGAGATGAAATAGAATCCATAAGAACATTTAATATAGAATCACAAAGAAGCATTGAAAAAGTTAAATCAGTAAACATATTTCCAGCAAAAGAAATAGTCCTTACTGATGAGGCTTTAGAATATGGTAGAGAAAAACTAAAGAGTGAATTTGAGGAAATAGAAGATAAGGATAAAGATAAAGACAGAGTAGAAAAATTAAGAAAAATTTTAAATAAGAATTTAGAATCACTAGAAGAAACATGTTCTTTCGAAACTATAGATAGTTATTTAAATTATTTTTCTAAGAAGACAGAAAGCTTATTTGATTATTTTAATGATTATTATTTTATAATGGATAATGTTCAAAGATGTGAGGGAAAATTAAATTCTACATATATAGAGTTTGAGGAGAATTTTACAGCATTTTCTCAAAGAGGAGATATTTTTCCGGGACAAGGAGGACTATTACTTAATAAAGAAGAAATACTAGGATCATTTTCAGAACAAAAAATAATTTTTTTAGAATCGTTATCTCAGAATAATAACTGGTTAAGACCAATTACAAAAATTGATATAAGTCAATCAACGTTAACAAATTATCAAGGTCAGTTAGATTTATTAATTGATGATATTTCAAGAAAGAAATCTGAGGAATATAAGACGTTAATTTTATCAGGTACAAGAGCAAGGGGAGAACGTTTAGTAGACACATTACGTGATAGAGGAATTGAAAGCTCATATAAAGATTCTGTAGATAAAATTAATTTTGGTGAAGTTGTAATTACTTTTGGAAATCAGCTGAAAGGTTTTGAATATCCAAACTATAAAATTTGTGTAATTTCAGATAAGGAAGTATTTGGCGAAGCTAAAAGAAAGTTAAAGACTAAAAATAAATCTAAGCAAAAAGGTATTGCAAAGATAAAAAGTTTTGCAGAACTTAAACCAGGTGACTATGTAGTTCATGCTAACCATGGAATTGGTGTATATAAGGGTATTAAACAAATTGATGTTGCAGGACATAAGAGAGATTACTTAGATATTGTGTATGATAAGGGGGATAAGCTTTATGTTCCTGTTGAGCAATTGGATTTAATACAAAAATATGTTGGAAGTGAAGGAAAATTCCCTAAGATAAACAAACTTGGTGGAACTGAATGGCAAAAAGCTAAAGCTAAGGCTAGAAAATCCATTAATGAAATAGCTGAGGACCTAGTTAAGCTTTACGCAACAAGAGCAACCGTAAGGGGCTACAAATTTTCAAAGGACACACAATGGCAAAAACAATTTGAAGATGAATTTCCTTACGAAGAAACTCCGGACCAATTAACATCATTAGAAGAAATTAAAAGTGACATGGAATCAGATAAGCCTATGGATAGACTTTTATGTGGAGATGTTGGATATGGAAAGACAGAAGTTGCAGTAAGGGCGGCATTTAAATGTGTTATGGATGGAAAGCAAGTGGCTTTTTTAGTTCCAACTACAATCTTAGCAGAACAACATTACAAGAATATGAAAAATAGATTTTCAGATTTTCCAATAAAAGTTGATATGGTAAGTAGGTTTAGAACTACAAAACAGCAAAAGGAAACACTTCAAAGGCTTAAAGAAGGAAACGTTGATATTTTAATAGGAACTCATAGAATAGTTTCAAAGGACATACAATTCAAAGACTTAGGATTGTTAATAATTGATGAAGAGCAAAGATTTGGAGTTAAACAAAAAGAGAAAATAAAAAATTTAAAGAAAAATGTAGATGTATTAACTTTAAGTGCTACTCCTATACCAAGAACTCTTCATATGTCATTAACAGGGGTGAGAGATATATCGGTTATAGAAACTCCTCCAGAAGAGAGATATCCTGTACAAACTTATGTTGTAGAACAAAATGATCAACTTATAAGAGATGCAATTTTGAGAGAAGTAGGCAGAGATGGGCAAGTATATTTTGTTTATAACAGAGTAGAAGATATTGATAGAATGGCTAAATACGTCCAAGAATTGGTTCCGGAGGCTAAGGTAGGCATCGCACATGGTCAAATGGCAGAAAGAGAACTTGAAAAAGAAATGATGGACTTTATGTCGGGAGAGCATAATGTACTAGTGTGTACAACAATTATAGAAACTGGAATGGATATTCAGAATGTAAACACTATTATAATATATGATTCTGATAAAATGGGATTATCACAACTTTATCAATTGAGAGGAAGAGTAGGTAGATCTAACAGAATAGCATATGCATATCTGCTATATACTAAAGATAAGGTTTTAACAGAAGTAGCAGAGAAGAGACTTAAAGCTTTGAGGGATTTTACGGAATTAGGATCAGGATTTAAGATAGCTATGAGAGATTTAGAAATAAGGGGAGCAGGTAACATGATGGGATCTTCTCAACATGGACACATGGCAACTATAGGATATGATTTATATTGTAGAATGCTCGAGGATACTATTAAGATAATTAAAGGTGAAATAAGTAAAGAACCTATTGAAACTACAGTAGATATAAAAGTTGATGCATTTATTTCAGAACATTATATAGAAGATGAAATACAAAAGATAGAGGTATATAAAAAGATTGCAGCTATTGAAAATATAGATGATTATAATGATATAGAAGAAGAACTAAACGATAGATACTCTAAAATGCCTGAATCAGTTCGTAACTTGATGGATATAGCATATATAAAGAATAAAGCAAAAACTGTATTTATTGAGGAAATAAAAGAAATGCCAAAAGTGATAATATTTAAATTCGCTCAAGGCGAAAGTGATTATTCTAATATTTATGTAAATCTTATTAAAAAATACAAAGATATTGTGGTATTGAAATTTGGATTAGAACCATACTTTGCTTTTAAAATTAAAGGAATAAAAAAAGAAAATAAGTTAGAGTTTTTAAAAGAAGTAGTAGATGACATAATCTTGTAATAAAAAAATGATATACTAAATTATATTGTTTATTTTGAACTGAGTAATATTACAATATAAATATTAATTGAAAAAATTGAATTGTAAAAATAATATTGATATACTAATATTATGTCTTTTACAGCAATACTTAGAAAAAAGCGAGGGGAATACTTTGAAAAGATTAAAAAAAATTATTGCAACTGCAGCAGTTTGTGCATTAGCAATATCAATGATGGGTTGCAAAATGATTGAAAAAACGCCTGAAGCTATAGCAAAAACAGTTATTGCAAAAGTAGGTGATGAGAAAATTACTAAAGGTGATTTAGAAAGTGAATTGGAAAAAGCTGGAGTTGTTCAGCAATTAAAATCTACTTATGGCGAAGATTATGCAAATAATGATCAAGCAAAAGAACAACTTAAACAAATAAGACAACAATATTTAACTATGTTAGTAAATGAAAAAGTAATGATACAAAAAGGTACTGAATTAAAATTAATACCATCAGATGATGAACTTAATAAGAAAGTTGAAGATACAATTTCTCAATATAAGCAAGTGTACGGTGGAGAAGATCAGTATAAGAAAGCTTTAGAGCAATATGGTTATACAGAGGATAGCTTTAAAGAAATTCAAAGAGATCAAGCAAAATTAAATGCTATATATGAAGCAATGACTAAAGATGTTAAGATAACTGATGATGATGTAAAGAATTATTATGAAGAGAATAAAGACAGTAAGTATACTACACAAGGAGAAATAGATTATAACAAATCTTTAGAAGAAGCTAATGCTATAAAGGCTGAATTAGATGCTGGTGCAGATTTTGCTAAGACAGCTAAAGAAAAATCAACTGATACTGGAACAAAAGACAATGGCGGAAGTTTAGGATTTGTAAAGTATGATGATACTCAATATGTTCAAGAATTTATGGATGGATTTAAAAATTTAAAAGAAGGTGAAATTTCAGCACCTGTAAAGAGCCAATTTGGATATCATATAATTAAAGTCACTGGTGTAACTAGTGAAGGTGCGAATGTATCTCATATTTTAGTTGCAGAAAGAGGAGAAAGTAAAGTAACTCCTTTTGATGAAGTAAAAGATAGCATTAAATCACAAGTAACTCAAGAAAAAACTAATGCAGCATATAATTCAAAATTAGAAGAATGGAAAAAGGATATACAGATAAAGACATACGAAGATAGATTATAGTAAATTTTCTCCTCTTAACTTAAAGAGGAGAAAATTTTTTTTTATATAATATAAAATTTAGTTATTAGTGCATAAAATTTCTATATATTCAAATAATAATATCGTAAATTACTTAGATAAAATTACTTAAACAAATATAGAAGAAAGGAGCATGTTGTTAGAAAGGAATAGATAACTTTATATTAAATAATATTTTTAAGTGTTATATAACAAAAACATATAATATTTTATAAACTTTCTACAACGGTGAATAACTAATGAAAGCAACAGGAATTGTCAGAAGAATTGATGACTTAGGAAGGGTAGTAATTCCAAAAGAAATAAGAAGAACATTAAGAATAAGGGAAGGAGATCCGTTAGAGATTTTTACAGACCGTGATGGAGGAGTAATATTGAAAAAATATTCTCCAATTGAAGAGCTAACTGATTTTTCAAAGGAATATTGCGAAAGTTTACAACAAGTTATAGGACATATTGTATTGATATGTGATAAAGATGCATTTATTTCAGTAAGTGGAGCTCCCAAAAAAGAGTATATTGAAAGAAAAGTAAGTAACGAATTAGAAAAAATAATGAATGATAGAAAAACTGTGTTATTAAATAAATCTTCAGGATCAGTAGTTCCATTACATAATGATGATGAAGAAACAGAATATATCAGTCAAGTCATTGCACCTATCATAGCAGAAGGTGATGAGATTGGAGCTGTAATTATTCTATCAAAAGAAGATGATGTAGAATTAGGAGATGTTGAAACAAAACTAGTTGAGACAGCAGCTGCATTTTTAGGAAAACAAATGGAGCAATAATACTTCTTTGAGAAACATAAAAAATCAAAATTATCAATAATTAAAATAAAAGTCATAATACCTCCAGATTTACAATAAGAATTATTAATAGTATGTAAGTTTGGAGGTGTTTTATGAAAAAACAATCACTTGTTAAAGCAAGTTTAATTTTAGGTATAGCAGGAATATTAACAAGATTCCTAGGATTATTTTTTAGATGGCCATTGATAATGTTAATTGGAGATGAAGGTATAGGGTATTATCAGATGTCTTATCCGCTATATATGTTTTACATAGCATTAGCTTCAGGTGTACCAGTTGCTATGTCTAAAATAATATCTGAAAGAAATGCTGTAAATGATATAAGAGGAACCTTCGAAGTAATGAAGGAGTCGTTTCTTTTAATGATAATAATAGGGACAGGCATGACGGTATTCTTATTTTTCTTTGCTCATCCTATAATTCATTATCTTAAATGGGATGAGAAGTCGTATTATTCTTTAATAGGGATCTCTTTTGCTCCTGTTGTTATTTCATGTATGACAATACTAAGAGGATTTTTTCAAGGATTTCAAAATATGACCCCATCAGCCATATCTCAGATAATAGAACAAATTGGAAGAGTGCTTTTTGGAGTGGGATTAGCAGTGTTTTTATTGCCAAGGGGTATAGAATATTCAGCTGGTGGCGCAGCCTTTGGTGCAACAGCTGGAGCGGTTTTAGGTACGTCGTATCTGTATTCAAAATATAAAAAAATAAAAAAAGAATATGGAATAAAGAGATTGAAGGCTAATTCAGATGTATTAAATACAATACTGAAAATTGCAATTCCAATTTCATTGGGAACAACAGTAGGAACTATAATGAATTTAATAGATTCCATTTTAGTTCCGCAAAAGCTGTTACAAGCTGGTTTTACAACTACAGAAGCTACAGTATTATATGCTCAATTAACTGGAAAAGCGTCTGTCATAGTTAATATACCACTTACACTTTCAATGGCAATTTGCACATCTTTAATTCCTATAATTGCTGAGAGTTTTATTTTAAAAAAGAATAGTGAATTAAAGAATAAAATAAATATGTCAATGAAAATGGCAATAGTAATAGCACTTCCGTGTACGCTTGGTTTATTCTTTTTAGCTGAACCTGTAATGAAATTTATTTTTCCAGGAAGATTTGAAGGATTTGAAATATTGACATATCTATCTATATCTATACCATTTATAATAATAACACAAACTACTACGTCAATATTGCAAGGAACAGGGCATTATATAAAGCCGGTTATAAATTTACTTATTGGATGTATTGTTAAGGTAATATTAACATGGACATTAATACCTGTTAAATATCTTAATATTTATGGTGCAGTTATTGGAACTATAAGCGCATATGTTATTGCAAGTATATTAAATATTATAGTCTTAAAAGTTACGCTAAAAATAAAATTAGATTTATATGACATATTAATAAAACCTTCATATGCATCAATAATTATGATAATAGCAGTAATGTTTAGTTATAATATTATATATAAGTGCACTGTAAGTAATGGTATATCATGTTTGTTGTCAATATTTATAGGAGGAATAATATATGGTATATTAGTAATAGTATTTAAAGTATTTGGAATAGAAGAAATAAAAGATAGAATCAAAAGGATATAAAAAGGAGAGGAACCTAATGATTAAAATAGTTGGATTAGGACCAGGATCAAAGGAATCATTAACAATAGGAACATTAAATGAACTTAGAAATGGGAAGAATGTGTTTTTGAGAACAGAAAAACATCCAACAGTAGATTACTTAATAGAAGAGGAAGTGAATTTCAGCACCTATGATAACGTATATGAGACTAAGGAAAGCTTTGATGAAGTATATTTAGATATAGCACAAGATTTAATATGTAAACATAAAGAGTGCGGGGACTTGGTTTATGCAGTTCCGGGTCATCCTCTAGTTGCTGAAAAATCTGTTTTTAATTTAATTGATTTATGTAAAGAAGAAAACATAGAGTATAAAATAATTCCAGCTGTTAGTTTTATAGATGCTATGATGGAAGGTCTACAAATAGATCCAATAGAAGGATTAAAGGTAATAGATGCATTTGATATAAAAAATCAAATATTAGACAAGAGAATAGGAACAATAGTAACTCAAGTATATAATCCATTAATAGCATCAGAAGTTAAACTTAGATTATTAGAATATTATAATGATGAGACAGAAATATTTTATGTAAGAGCAGCAGGTATACAGGGAGAAGAAAGTATTAGAAAGATACCTTTATTTGAACTAGATATGCAGGAGGATATAGACTATCTAACATCTATATATATGCCTAGGGATCTAAATAATAAAAAAGATTTTAATGATTTATTAGATATAGTAGAAAAATTAAGAAGTGAAGATGGATGTCCTTGGGATAAAGAACAGACTCATAAATCCTTAGAAAAGGCACTTGTAGAAGAGAGTTATGAAGTTATTGATGCTATAGACAGAGATGATGATGACGCCTTGATAGAGGAGCTAGGAGATGTATTACTTCAAGTTGTATTTCATTCATCAATAGGTAATGAAGATGGTTATTTTAACATTCTAGACGTAATAGAGGGGATTTGTAATAAAATGATATATAGACATCCACATATTTTTAATAGTGATGTTAATTTAAATACCTCTGATGAAGTTATAATCAAATGGGATGAATTAAAAAAGAAAGAAAAGGGATATTTAGGACTTGTTGATGAAATGAAAGGAATAACTAAAGGATTACCAGCGCTTTTAAGAGCGCATAAAGTTCAAGAAAAGGCTAAAAAGGTTGGATTTGATTTTGAAAATGTTGATGAAGCAATAAAAAAATTAAATGAAGAAATTCAAGAAGTAATAGATGTATATAATATGGAAAATATGGATAAAATAAAAGATGAAGTCGGTGATTTATTATTTTCTTGTGTAAATATTGCTAGACTTTTAAAGGTTGATGAAGAAATTTCTTTAAATAATGCTATAGACAAGTTTATACGTAGATTTGCTTATATTGATGAAGAATCAAAGAAAAAAGGTATTGAATTAATTGATATGAGCTTAGAAGATATGGATAAACTTTGGGAAAAATCAAAAAAATAGATTAATATAACAATATATTAAAGGAATTTTCTACTTTTTGAAGAATAATAATTTATAAAGTAACTATGTTGTAACTTATTTGCTATATAATTTTGCTTTATTTTTAATTCAATGAAAGAATTTGTTTTTCTATAGACTCTTGTGGAAAGAGGTTATATAATAAAAGGGTGCAACTTAGTACATAAAAAGAACAGTTTAAATAAAATGTAACTGTATTTTAAGGAGGATGTTATTGTGAATAAATCAGAATTAATCACTAGTATGGCAGAAAAAAGTAAATTAACTAAAAAAGATGCTGAATTAGCTTTAAAAGCATTCATCGAAACAGTTGAAGAAACTTTAGAAAACAAGGATAAGGTTCAATTAGTTGGATTTGGTACTTTTGAAAGCAGAGTAAGAAAAGCAAGAAAAGTAAGAAATCCAAGAACAGGAGAACCTCTTGATATTGCTGAAACAACAGTTCCAGTATTCAAGCCAGGAAAAGAATTTAAAGATAAAGTTAATAAGTAATAATTAACTTAAAATAGGAAAAGTGGACCCGAAGTTTCGGGTTCTTTTAATTTACTATAAGGAGAAGAAATGAGATTAGATAAGTACTTAAAAGTTTCAAGAATAATAAAAAGAAGAACGGTAGCTAAGGAAGTTTGCGAAAGTGGAAGAATAAAAATAAATGATAAGGTAGCAAAACCTTCTACAAAGATAAATGAAGGTGATATTATCGAAATAACATTTGCTAACAGAATGCTTAAAGCAGAGATTATTAATATTGCTGAACATGTTAGAAAAGAAGATGCTAAAGAAATGTATACTATACTAGAAGGCGAAGAAGACAAAGAGTAGAAACTAATAACTACTCTTTTTATTATATTTAATAGAAAATATAAATTCTAAATCTAATCCTATAATCATATATGTATATAAGAAGAATATAGGAGGAAGTTTTTATGGAGAAAAGAGTAGATAATAAACAAGAAGAAAATAAGTCTAATTTAAATTTAGAAAATAGAAGAAGATTAACTATAAGTGGAGTTATTGAAGTTATAAGTTTTGATGAATTAAAAATAGATTTGACTACTAATTTAGGTAATCTAACTATTAAAGGTGAAGATCTAAAAATGAATAAATTAGATGTGCAAAATGGAGATGTTATAATTGAAGGCAATATTGCATCTATGGTGTATAATGGAAAAGTAACAAAAAAGAGCGATGAAAGCATAATAAAAAGGCTATTTAGGTAGGGTAAGAAGATGCCGCTACAGATAAGCATGCAATTTAACATAGTATTCTTTAGTATATTAGCAGGAATAATAACAGGCATACTATTTGATATGTATAGAATAATCAGAGGGTTAAGTAATTTTAAGGCTGTTATGATTGTGGAAGATATATTATTTTGGATACTCGCAAGTATAATTGTTTTTACTTTTTTATTATATACTAACTATGCTTTTTTAACTCCATATGTATATATTTTTATATGTTGCACTATTTTACTTTATATGATATTTATAAGTAAGTATTTTTATAGTATCGAAAAATTTATACTAGATATAATTTTTAAGATTATAAGGGTGATATTAAAAAACTTAAGTTATCCATTAAAACTAGCATTTTATAAGATTATAGATAAGAATAAATAAGAAAAATATCTTGAATAATATTAATATAGTGTTTACAATATAATTAGGGTAATTTATAAAAATAGAGGTTCTATATTATGAGAAAAAAGTCAATATTAAAGAAATTGATAATTGCTTTATTTTTATTCATCTTTTGTTTTGGCTATATTAGACAAATGATAACAATGAACAGAATAGAAAAGGAAATACAAAGCAAACAATCTCAGTTAGACGAAATTAAGACTAAACATGAAAGACTTCAAGATGAGGTTAATAAAATCGATGAAGGATCATTGGATTACTTAGAAAGATTGGCAAGAGAAAGACTTGGTATGATTAAACCCGGTGAGAAAGTTGTTAATAGTGAAGAGTCGGCCAAAAACGATGGGAATTAGATTCTGATTTTTATAAATATTTATCTTAAATTGAATAATAAAAAATCATTTAACTAATAATTAGGTTTAAAGTAAGAATAATTACTAATGTAAATTGTTCTTAAACAATATATTTTCAAATTCAAGGAGGAGTCGTTTAAACATGACCTTAATGGCAGGAAACATAGTAGAGGGCACAGTAGTTAATATTACAAATTTTGGAGCTTTTATTGAAGTTGAAGGGAAAACTGGATTGGTTCATATCTCAGAAGTAGCGGATTCTTATGTAAAAGATATAAAGGAGCATCTTAAAGAACAAGATAAAGTTAAAGTAAAAGTTATATCAATTGATGATAATGGTAAAATAAGTCTTTCAATAAAACAAGCAAATACTAATGTTCCTAAAAGATCAGCTAGACCAGCGGAAATTGATTGGAAATCATCTGAAAAGAAAAAATCAGCAGCAAATAACTTTGAAGATATTATGTCAAAATTCTTAAAAGATAGTGAGGAAAGAATGCAAGATGTGAAAAAACATCAAGAATTCAAAGGTAAGAATAGTAAAAGAGTTTAATTATCTATCAAAGATATTATTAATGGCGCTATTATGTAGGATGAATTAATAATTGGCTTGCTTTGCAATTATATTTATTCTACATTTTTTATACATTAAAATTTAATTAATTAAAATAAATAATAAAATTTATAAAAAAATTAGGTTGACAGTAATAACATTATGCATTATAATAAGTTTTGTTGTTAGCAGCTTGATGCTCAACAAGCCGAAGTGGCGGAACTGGCAGACGCACAGGACTTAAAATCCTGCGGTGGTTAAACACCGTACCGGTTCGATTCCGGTCTTCGGCACCAAAGACTTAAGCAAAAGCTTAAGTCTTTTTTGTTTTGTGCAAAATTCTATATAAAGATGAAAAAATATATGTCATTATATTTTTTCTAAATTAAGTGACGAGTTTGACAGAGAAATTTCTTAAATGTAATATTTATATAATAAATATAAATTGGGGGGCTTATGGAAAATATAATATTATCATTAAATGTAGTGTTACCTTTATTTCTTACGGTTGCATTGGGGTATTTTATTAAAAGAATTAAGTTAATAGATAAACATACATTAAAGGTTATGAATAATGTAACATTTAAAATATTTCTACCAACATTACTTTTTTATAATGTATACAAAACTAATTTGGATGGAGTTTTTAATATTAAGCTCATGATTTTTGCTCCAAGTTCTATAATAATAAGTTGTTTATTTATGTGTATTATAATACCGTTAATTGAAAAAGAAAATGCAAGAAGAGGGGTATTAATACAGACTATTTTTAGAAGTAATTTTGTTTTATTTGGAATACCAGTAGTAATTTCTTTGTTTGGAGATGACGCTATTGGAATTACATCATTGCTTATAGCTGTTGTAGTGCCTACTTTTAATTTTCTCGCAGTTATAGTTTTGGAGATATTTAGAGGTGGACATATTAACATAAAAGCTATAATTAAAGGTATTGCTAAAAATCCGTTAATTATAGCATCAGCACTTGGTTTAATGGCTCTTTTCATAAATATAAAGTTGCCTGTTTTTATGGAAACTGCAATACAAGACATATCAAAAATAGCAACACCTCTAGCACTTGTAATATTGGGAGGGGAATTTGAGTTTAGTAGATTAAAAGGAAATATAAGAAATATATTTATAGGAGTATTTGGGAGATTAATATTTATTCCTTCAATATTTATTCCTATATCAATAGCTATGGGATTTAGAGATATTGAGTTAGCGAGCGTATTAATTATGTTTTCAGCACCTACAGCAGTATCATCTTTTACAATGGCTGAACAAATGGGGGCAGATAGTGAACTTGCTGGACAGCTAGTTGTTTTTACAACTGCAATATCTATTGTAACCATATTTCTATGGGTTCTTTTAATTAAGCAACTTGGATATTTTTAAATTTTTATAATATATAAGTATATTCATAAACTGAAAAATAAATACAGTTTATTTGCGATACAATATATAAAATAATTAACATTAACGACAAATTAATTATTCAAATTTTAATTTCAAGAAATCTATGCAAACCTACATTTTGCATAGATTTTTTTATATTTTATATATAAATTATAGATTAAAAATAAAACACTATATTATTAAATATTAGAGAATTTTAGATGATGTTGTCCTACGAAAGTTATGGTTTGAAAACAGTTTATGACATATATCGAAAGACTAGAGTGATATAATTCTAATTACAATATTTGGAAATGAGGCGACGAAAATGCAATACGAATTAGAATTAAATTCTTATAATGATATAGGGAGAGAGAATAAAGTAAAAAAAAATCCGTGGTTAAGGATATCTTTGGTAAGACTATTTGCAATTTTTATAATTGGAGTATCACTTGGAAGAGTGATTTTATTATTAAATAGAGCAGATAATAAAGGAATTGCACCATTTGGTATAGCGTATTTAATGGCTCTATGTGCTATTAAAAGAGATAAAAAGAAATGTATTCTAGCATCAATTGGTGTTGGTCTTGGATATTTATCTATGTGGAATTCAATAAATGATCCATATATATATTTAGTCTCAATAGTTGTTTTAAGTATTTATTATCTATTGATATCAACTAAAGATAAAATTAAATTAGAAATAATAAGCTTTTCCATATTATTAGTAGTTTTTGTATTAGGTGGAATCTTTATTTCTAAGTATGATGGTGGAATAAATTTAACATTAACCCTACTCCAGACATCAGTAGTTATACCTATATATCATATTATAAAGTACTCAATTAGATCCTTAGATGAGTTTAGAATAAATAGTAGTATTTCGGCTGAGGAAATTGTAAGCATATCCATATTGTTTTGCTTAATAATTACAGGAGTGGGAGAAATATATATATTAAACTGTTCAATTAGAAATATATTAGCTCTGACTTCTGTCTTTATTATTGCTTATATGGGTGGAGCTAGTTATGGGGCAATGATTGGAGTCGCTATGGGAGTAATATTGGGGATATCTGAAAATGATATGATTTTTAATGTGGCTTTTTATGGAGTTGAGGGCTTAATAGTAGGAATATTTAAAGATACTGGGAAAATTCTTTCAATACTTGCAGGTATAATAATATATTTTGCTTTGGGATTATATTCTAATCAGCTAACAACAAACTTGATTATTGAAGTGATGATAGGAGCTATTTTATTTTTGTTAATTCCTAAATCTGCATATAAAAGTATTGAAATTGAGATAAATCCTGAAAAAAAGAGAAATGCTATAAGTAATATTAGTTTAAATGATTTAAAGGAGGAGTTTACCCTAAGAATAAGAGGGATTACTGATGTTTTGGGTGCAATTTCTGCATGCTTAGGTGAGGACAACGAAAATAGTAATTTATCAATCAAAAATAAATCATGTGCGTTAATAGAAAATCTTGCAGAAAGAAGTTGTAGTCAATGTATAAATAGAGAAAAGTGTTGGCAAAAGAATTTTAATCAGACGTATGTTTCATTTCAAACTCTGATAGATAATTATGAAAGTGGAAAGGTTACATTACCAATTTATTTAGAGAAAAATTGTGTTAAACATCTTTCTATACTAAAAAACACAGAAACTATTATTAATAACCATAATTTAAATGAAACTAAAAAAGAAAAAATTAATGAAGGAAGACAGATTTTATCGGAGCATATAAACAATATAGGAATTACGTTAGAGAGAATATTAGATAACTTCAAAAGAGAAATTAAAATATCGGATGATTTAGAGAGAATGATAAGAAGGGGGTTAAATAGAAATTCTATAGAATATAATGATATATTTTGTTATAAAAATTATGAAGGAAGAATTAGAATAAAAATAAGTATGAACAGTTGTGAAGGGTGTGAATTTTGTAATAAAGATGTTTTGCCTATATTAAATGATATAATTAAGATTCCATTAAGTATTAGTAGTGAAGGGTGTAATATTAATCCGAAGAGCAATGAGTGTACAATAACAATTGAAGAAGCGCCCAAATATTATGTCATGTCATATGCTGCAATGGATATTAAAGATGGAGAAAGTCAGACAGGCGATTATTATAGCTTTGGAAAAACTACAGATGGAAACTATACAATTATTTTGAGTGATGGAATGGGATCTGGTCCTGAAGCTAGTGATCAAAGCAAGGCAACTGTTAATTTAGTTGAACATTTAACAGATGCTGGTTTTGCAGAAGATATAACTGTTAATACAGTTAATTCAATAATGGGTATGAAGTTTGCAGAAAATGAAAAATTTGCAACTTTAGATTTGAGTAAAATTAATTTATATAATGGCAGAACATCGTTTATCAAGATAGGTGCTTCACCTAGTTTTATAAAAAGAAAAGATGGTGTACAAAAAATAGCTTCTAATAATTTACCTTTTGGTCTTGTTGATGAAGTGGATGTAGAAGTTATAAATGAAGAGTTGAAACCTGGCGATATGATAGTAAGTATAAGTGATGGAATAGTGGATATAGATAAATTAAAAGTAGGAGATGATTTATGGATTGAAGAATATTTAGGTGAGAATAGTTATGATCCAAAGCAACTATCAGAGAATATATTAAAAAGAGCAAAAGAACTTAGTAATGGAATTTTAAAAGATGATATGATGGTAGTTGTTTCTAAAGTTTATTCTGTAAGTTAGTATATAGTGAGGCTGTTTCTTTTGAAACAGCTCTTTGTAATTTTGATTATATTATATATTTGAGTTAATAATGTTTACAATTAATATATATATACGTAAAATAAATATATATTATGTTTTTAATAAAAAAATAGGAAGTGTTTGTTTGAAAGATAAAGTTATTACTTATATACGAAAAAATAAATTAATTGAACCTGGAGATAATGTATTAGTAGCTCTATCAGGTGGACCAGATTCAGTTTGTTTATTAGATATATTATATAAGTTGAAAGATAAATTAAATATTACTTTAGGTGCAGTACATATAAATCATATGCTTAGGGGAGAAGATTCTGACAAGGATGAGGAATATGTAATTGAGCTTTGTAATAAGATTGGAATTCAATCATATATAAAAAGAGTAGATATAAATGCGTATTCGGCTGAAAATAAAATGTCATCTGAAATGGCTGGAAGAAAAGTGAGATATGATTTCTTTGAAGAAGTAATGAAAAATGGTAAATATAACAAAATTGCTACAGCGCATAATGCCAATGATCAGGCGGAAACTATAATTTTTAGGCTAATTAGAGGTAGTGGATTAGAAGGTCTTGGTGGTATTAAAGCTTATAGAGATAATAAAATAATACGCCCTATATTATGTCTTGATAGGGAGGAGGTTGAAGAATATATTAGAAAAGAAAACTTGAATCCAAGAATTGATAAAACAAACTTTGAAAAAATATATAATAGAAATAAAATACGCTTAGATATATTACCATATATAAAAGAATATTTTAATGAAGACATAATAGAAACTTTAAATAGAACAGCTGGATTGTTACAAAAAGATAATGAGTTTTTAGAAAGTGAATCTTTAAAAGTTTACCAGAAATATTGTATAGAATACGATAAATATTTTATAATAAAAAAGGATGCATTTACTAATCATGATTCCATTATCTCTAGGATGTTAAGAAATGCACTAATAAGATATTCTAATCAGACCTATGATTTTGAAATGAAGCATATATATGAAATTATGGATTTAGCTAGAAAAGATACCGGGAAAATTGTTAATTTACCTAAAAATATTTTTGTGGAAAATATATATGGAGATATATACATAAAGAATAAATTAAATCAAAAGAAAGTAGATAGTAAGAAGATAAGATTAAATAAACTTGATATAGACAATAAAAAAATTGATTTTCAAGATTTCTTTATACAATTTACTGTAATGAAAAATGACAAAAATATTAATTTAAAAGAAAATGAATTCATAAAATATTTTGAATTTGATAAAATAGAGGATGAAATTCTTTTGAAGACAAGGGAAGATGGAGATAGAATGATTCCTTTAGGGATGAAAGGGAATAAAAAGGTAAAAGATATATTTATTGATATGAAAGTCCCTAAAGATTTAAGAGATTTAATTCCGATATTATGTTTTGATAATAGGATTGCATGGGTTATTGGAGTCAGGACTTCAGAAGAATATAGGATATCAAATAATAGTAAAAATATATTAAAGGTTATAGTTAGTAGAAAGGAACATTAAGATGAAGGAAGATATTAAAGAAGTATTATTTTCAAGTGATACATTATCAGAAAAGGTTAGAGAATTAGCTGAGAAAATTAGTGAAGACTATAAAGGTAAAGACTTAGTCGTTGTTGGGATATTAAAAGGATCAGTCATATTTGCAGCTGAACTAATAAAAAATATTTCAATTCAATGTGAGATAGATTTTATGGCAGTATCTAGTTATGGTAATTCTACAGAAACATCAGGAGTAGTAAGAATACTTAAAGATTTAGACAGTAATATTGAGGGAAAGGATATATTAATAGTTGAGGATATTGTAGATACAGGAACAACATTAAAGTATTTACTTGGATATCTTAAAGCAAGAAAAGCTAATAGCATAGAAATAGTTTCATTGTTAAATAAACCAGCTAGAAGAAAAGTTGAGTTAGATGTTAAGTATATAGGATTTGAAGTTCCAGATGCATTTATTGTTGGATATGGAATAGATTATGCTGAGAGGTATAGAAATTTACCTTATATAGGAATATTGAAGCCAGAGGTATATGAAAAGTAATAATGTAAAATGTTGTAATGAGAAATTCCCTATGATAAAATTTAGAAGTAATAGAGAGGGGGGGCTTGAATGAAAAAATATTCGAGCACAGCTGTATGGACTGTATGTGCAATAATGTTATTTTTAGCTGCTGTTATGATGTGGGAAACAGGGAAACCATCTACAGATATACCGTTTAATATATTTTCACAAAAGTGGAATGCGGATGAAATAGATAGCATTGTTGTAGAAAATAATAAAATAGAAGGAAAAACGAAAGATAATAAAAAATTTAGTACTTATGCGCCTGATGAACTACTTACATCTTTGATGGAAAATCATAAAAATCCAAATGTTATAGTTGAGTTTAGAGCACCATCTAATAATGCAACATGGCTGGCAACATTGCTACCATTTGTTTTATTAGCTATAGTAATTTTCATGTTTTTCTTCATATTTACTCAGCAGTCCCAAGGCGGTGGAAGTGGCAGAGGTGTTATGAATTTTGGAAAGAGTAAGGCAAAAATGGTAACTCCAGAAAGCCAAACTGTTACTTTTTCTGATGTGGCAGGAGCAGATGAGGAAAAAGCAGAATTAGAGGAAATTGTTGATTTTCTTAAACAACCTTCAAGATATATTCAAATGGGAGCAAGAATACCAAAGGGAGTTCTTTTAGTTGGACCTCCAGGGACAGGAAAGACTTTACTTGCCAAAGCGATCGCAGGTGAAGCGGGTGTACCATTTTTTAGCATATCAGGTTCGGATTTCGTTGAAATGTTTGTTGGTGTTGGAGCATCTAGAGTTAGAAGTTTATTTGAAGAAGCTAAAAAGAACTCTCCTTGTATAGTGTTTATAGATGAAATTGATGCTGTAGGTAGACAAAGAGGAGCTGGTCTTGGTGGTGGGCATGATGAAAGAGAACAAACATTGAATCAGTTACTAGTTGAAATGGATGGATTTGGTGTAAATGAAGGAATTATTATGATAGCTGCAACTAATAGACCTGATATATTAGACCCAGCATTGCTTAGACCTGGAAGATTCGATAGGCAAATTGTTGTAGGAGCACCAGATGTAAAAGGAAGAGAAGAAATACTTAAGGTTCATACTAAGAAAAAACCTCTTGAAGAAAGTGTAAAGTTAGATGTTTTAGCAAAGAGAACACCAGGATTTTCTGGAGCAGATTTAGAAAATCTGGCTAATGAGGCTGCCCTACTTGCGGTTAGAAAAGATAGAAAACAAATATCTATGGACGAAATGGAAGAAGCGATTACTAGAGTGATTGCAGGACCGGAAAAAAAGAGTAAAGTTATAACAGAGCATGATAAAAAGCTAACAGCTTATCATGAAGCAGGGCATGCAGTTGTTATGAGATTACTTCCTAATTGTGATCCTGTTCATGAAATTAGTATAATACCAAGAGGTAGAGCTGGCGGATATACGATGCATCTACCTAAAGAAGATACTTCGTATACATCTAAAAATAAATTAAAGGATGAAATGGTAGGGCTTTTAGGTGGAAGAGTTGCTGAAAAATTAATAATGGGAGATATCAGCACTGGCGCTAAAAATGATATAGATAGAGCAAGTAATATAGCAAGAAGTATGATAATGGAATATGGTATGAGTGATGTTATAGGAACTATATCATATAATGCGGGTCAAGATGAAGTATTCTTGGGAAGAGATATCGGCAAAGGAAGAAACTTCAGTGAAGAATTAGGAGCTAAAATAGATAAGGAAATTAAGAAAACAATTGATGAAGCATATAATAAGGCTATTGATTTATTAAGCAATAATCTAAATAAATTACATGCAGTTGCACAAGCATTGATTGAAAAAGAAAAATTAGATGCAAAGGAATTTGAAGAAATTTTTGCAAATAGTTAATATAGTGTAGTATAAATATGTATCTATATAAAATTATTAAACTTTAATTTTATTGGATACATATTTTTTTATTTCCGAAGAAATATCTATATATAATAATATTGCTTATGACAAAATACGAATGATAGGTTAAAAACACAAATAAATATTCGAAATAACTTTTAATAGATTATTTTGGATGATATAATATATATTGAATTTGTGATAGAAGAATTTATTTTAATATATAAATTTTAGGGGGAAAGATTAAATGAAAAGTGATATACAAATTGCTCAAGAAGCAAAGATGAAACCAATAAAAGAGATTGCTGAAGGCTTAGGTCTTTGTGAAGATGATATCGAGTATTATGGGAAATATAAATGTAAAATATCTTTAGATGTATATAATAAAGTTGTAGATAAAAAAGATGGAAAATTAGTTTTAGTAACAGCTATAAACCCAACACCAGCAGGTGAAGGAAAATCAACTGTAACCGTTGGATTAGGGCAGGCGCTTAATAAATTAGGTAAAAAAGCAGTTATAGCTTTAAGAGAACCTTCTCTTGGGCCTGTTTTTGGAATAAAAGGTGGGGCAGCAGGCGGTGGATATGCTCAAGTAGTCCCAATGGAAGACATAAATCTTCATTTTACAGGAGATATGCATGCAATAACATCAGCTAATAACTTATTATCAGCAGCTATAGATAATCATATCCATCAAGGAAACCAATTAAGAATAGATTCAAGAAGGATAACTTTTAAAAGAGTTATTGATATGAATGATAGAGCTCTTAGAAATATAGTTGTTGGAATGGGTGGAAAAGTTAATGGATTTGTTAGAGAAGATGGGTTCACAATAACTGTGGCATCAGAAATAATGGCTATATTATGTCTATCTAAAGATTTGGAAGATTTAAAAGAAAGAATGGGGAATATAGTTATAGGATATGATTTAGATGGATGTCCTGTATATGCAAAGCAATTGAATGTACAAGGAGCGATGGCACTATTAATGAAGGATGCTATAAAACCTAATCTAGTACAAACGTTAGAAAATACACCTGCGTTAATACATGGTGGACCATTTGCTAATATTGCACATGGATGTAATTCTATTATGGCAACAAAGCTAGCATTGAAGCTTGGAGATATTGCTATTACAGAAGCAGGATTTGGTGCTGATTTAGGTGCAGAAAAATTCTTTGACATAAAATGTAGATATGGTGGATTAAAGCCATCTTGTGTTGTAATAGTTGCTACTATTAGAGCTTTAAAGCATCATGGGGGAGTAGCAAAAGCAGATTTAAATACTCCAAATGTTGAAGCTTTATCAAAAGGAATATCAAACCTAGAAAAACAAATTGAAAATATTAAGAAATTTAATGTAGATGCAGTAGTTGCAATAAATAAATTTGTCACTGATAGTGATGAAGAAGTTAAGTTTATAAAAGATTACTGTGATAAACTGGGTGTAAAGGTAGCTTTATCCGATGTGTGGGCTAAAGGTGGAGAAGGTGGAATTGAGCTAGGAAACATAGTTATAGATATTTTAGAAAATGATAAGTTAAATTTTGCTCCAATTTATGATGAAAAAGCTACAATAGAAGAAAAAATATTAACTATAGCTAAAGAAATTTATGGTGCTGATGGAGTTAACTATACACCAGCAGCAAAAAAACAAATAAAAGAGTTAGAAGCATTTAAATTAGATAAATTACCTATTTGTATGGCTAAAACACAATATTCATTATCAGATAACCCTAATTTGCTAGGAAGAGCTGAAAACTTTACTATTACAGTTAAAGAAATAAAAGTATCAAATGGCGCAGGATTTATAGTAGCGTTAACTGGTGATATTATGACTATGCCAGGATTACCAAAAGTACCAGCAGCTAATAAAATGGATGTTTTAAAAGATGGGGAAATAATAGGATTATTTTAGAAGTATTTGTATTATAAGCTCTTGACAAATATATGAGAATTGTTAAAATTATATTGTTATTTTGGAATGGATTTAAATTAAGGCAGCTCTTTGGGCTGCTTTTAATTTAATTTTATAAAGGTGGTGCTTTTGGTGATTTTACTAGTGGATGTGGGAAATACTAATATTGTTTTAGGAGTACATAATGGTCAAGAATACATAGCTAGTTGGCGTATTTCTAGTGATGGAAATAAGACTTCAGATGAATATAGCATACAAGTTATGCAATTATTTAATGTGAGTGAAATTGATCCTAAGGAAATAAAGGGTGTTATTGTTTCATCTGTTGTTCCTAACATAATGCATTCTTTAGAAAATATGCTTAGAAAATGTTTTTGTCATGAACCGATAATAGTTGGTCCAGGAATAAAGACAGGAATAAATATAAAATATGATAATCCCAAAGAAGTTGGAGCTGACAGAATAGTAAATGCAGTTGCTGCACATGAAATATATAAGAAGTCTGCTATAATAATAGATTTTGGTACTGCAACTACTTTTTGTGCTCTAAGAAAAAATGGAGATTATTTAGGCGGATGTATATGTCCGGGTATTAGGATTTCAGCAGATGCACTATTTGAGAGGGCAGCAAAGCTTCCAAGAGTAGAATTAGAAGTACCTAAAACTATAATATGCAAGAGTACGGTAACTAGTATGCAAGCGGGAATTTTATTTGGCTATATTGGGCAAGTTGAATATATAGTTAAAAAAATGAAAGAAGAGATTAAGAATTCTAAGAATAAAGAAGAACCGCTTGTAATAGCTACAGGAGGTTTAGCTAATCTTATAGCTAAACAGACAGATTTTATAGATATAGTTGATTCGGATTTAACCTTAGAAGGACTAAAAATTTTATATGAAAAAAATAAGGAGTAAATTTAAATGAAAATAGGCAATGTTACTCTTGATAATAATGTATTCTTAGCTCCTATGGCTGGAGTTACTGATATATCATTTAGAGGGTTATGCAAAGAAATGGGATGTGGCTTAGTTTACACTGAAATGGTAAGTGCAAAAGCATTATATTATGGAAGTGAAAATACGAAATCTCTTCTTAGAATTGCAGATGAAGAAAAACCAGTTGCAGCTCAAATCTTCGGAAGAGACCCTAAAATTATGGCTCAAATTTGTGAGGAACACCTAAATGAAAGAGATGATATTTGTATTATAGATATAAATATGGGGTGTCCAGCTCCTAAAATTGTAAAGAATGGAGAAGGATCAGCATTACTGAAAGAACCTGATTTGGCATTTGAGATTGTTAGGGAAATAAAGAAAGTATCTAATAAACCTGTCACAGTAAAATTCAGAAAAGGGTTTGATGAAGATAATGTAAATGCTGTAGATTTTGCAAAGGGTATGGAACAAGCTGGAATAGATGCAATTGCGATACACGGAAGAACTAGCAAGCAAATGTATCAAGGTGTAGCTGATTGGGAAATAATTAAGAAAGTAAAGCAAAGTGTTAGCATACCGGTTATAGGGAATGGAGATGTTTGTACTCCAGAAGATGCAATGAGGATGAAAGAACTTACTAATTGTGATGGAATAATGATTGCCAGAGCGAGTCAAGGAAATCCTTGGATATTTAAACAAATATTAAGTGCGTTAAAAGGTGAAGGAATAAAAGAAATTACAAACAGAGAAAAGTTGGATATGTGTATAAGACACTATGAGCTAGCTATCAAATATGATGGTAATTATAAAGCTGTTAGAGAAATGAGAAAACATGCATCTTGGTATATAAAAGGTCTTCCTAAATGCACAGAAATACGAAATAAAATAAATGTTTTGGATGATAGTAATCAAGTCATAGAAATTTTAAGAGAATATAGAAATGAATTATAGTATTTGAATTAGGATTTATTGACATATCATATATGCTGATTTATAATTATTAGAATGATTTCAAGATAAACTATTTAATCGATATCTGTAAATGAGTTTAATTATATTCACATATAATCTTTTGAATAAATGGTTTGAATAAATTTACAAATTAATAATTCTTAGTATAAAAATAATTATATTAAGTATATTATATTAATATTAAAAAATAAGGTTCTAAAGGGGAGTCAAATATATGAGCGAATCAAAACAATATGTTATGACATATGAAGGTGTAAAAAAATTAGAAAACGAGCTAGAATATTTAAAAACAGTTAGAAGAAAAGAAATTACTGAAAAAATAAAAGTTGCTTTAGGATATGGAGATTTAAGTGAAAACTCAGAATATGATGAAGCTAAAAATGATCAGGCTTTTGTTGAGGGAAGAATAGTTCAGTTAGAAGCTATGTTAAAAAATGCAGTAGTTGTTGATGAATCAGAAATACCTAATGATATGGTGTCAGTAGGCTCAAAAGTAAAAGTAAAAGATTATGAATTTGATGAAGATGTAGAATATACAATTGTAGGTTCAGCTGAAGCAGATCCTATGAATTTTAAGATATCAAATGAATCTCCTGTTGGAAAAGCTTTAATAGGAAAAAAAGTTGGAGAAATTGTTGAAGTAGTAATTCCGGATGGAGTGAATAAATTTGAAATATTAGAAATAAGTAGAAGTTAAAAATGGAGGGACAATGATGTCAACAGAAGAAATGAGTATACAAGAGCTGGAAGCTCAATTTAGTGAGCAAGAAGCCCTAAGAAGAGAGAAGCTAGCAGAATTACAAAGAGAAGGTAAAGATCCGTTTGATGTTTACAAAGTAGAACGTACTCATACATCAGAAGAAGTTAAAGCTAACTATGAATCATTAGAAGGCAAAGAAGTAACAGTTGCAGGAAGAATTATGTCTAAGAGAGGTCAAGGTAAGGTTGTATTCTCAGATATATATGATAAAGATGGAAAAATGCAATTATTTATAAAGATTGATATGGTTGGAGAAGAAAACCTAAAACAATATAAAAGCTTAGATTTAGGTGATTGGGTTTCAGCTACAGGTGAAGTATTCACAACTAAGACTGGAGAAGTATCTGTAAAGGTAAGTTCTTTTGAATTAATATGTAAATCATTAAAACCATTACCAGAAAAATGGCATGGATTAAAAGATCCGGATTTAAGATATAGACAAAGAGAAGTTGATATAATAACTAATTCAGAAGTTAAAGATACTTTTATTAAGAGAAGTAAAATAATATCAGCAATGAGAGAATTCCTAGATAATAAAGGTTTCTTAGAAGTAGAAACTCCTATACTTGCACCAATTGCTGGTGGAGCTGCTGCTAAACCATTTATAACTCATCATAATACTTTAGATATTGATATGTATTTAAGAATTGCTACAGAGCTATACCTTAAGAGATTAATAGTGGCTGGATTTGAAAAAGTGTATGAAATTGGAAGAAACTTTAGAAATGAAGGAATGTCGGTCAGACATAATCCGGAATTCACTGCTATAGAGTTATATGAAGCATATGCAGATTATAATGATATGATGGAAATTACTGAGAATATGGTTGCGTATATATGTGAAAAAGTAAATGGTACTACTAAAGTTAATTATCAAGGTACTGAAATAGACTTCATGCCGCCTTGGAGAAGAGTGACAATGGTAGACGTAGTTAAAGAACATGCGGGTGTGGATTTCAATGAAATAAAATCAGATGAAGAAGCACAATCTATAGCTAAAGAAAAAAATCTAGAATTCTCTAAGCCTTTAGATAAGGTAACAAAGGGTGAAGTATTAAATGCTTTATATGAAGAGTTTGGTGAAGCTAATATGATTCAACCTACATTTGTTATGGATTATCCAGTAGAAATATCACCTTTAACTAAGAAAAAAAGAGGCAATCCAGCATTCACAGAAAGATTTGAAGGTTTTGTATTTGGTAGAGAGCTTTGTAATGCTTATTCAGAATTGAATGATCCAATTGTTCAAAGAGAAAGATTTGAACAACAAGCTAAAGAAAGAGAACTTGGTGATGATGAAGCGTACATGTTAGATGAACAATTCATGAGCGCCTTAGAAACTGGTATGCCACCAACTGGAGGATTAGGAATTGGAATAGACAGATTAATAATGTTCCTTACAGATTCAGCATCAATTAGAGATGTTATTTTATTCCCTACAATGAAGCCACAAAAGTAATAGATTATATAGAAAGCTAGGCATAAAGTATGTATTTGTGCCTGGTTTTTATTTGTTTAAGATGAAATATAATATTTTGATAAAATAAATTGTGAAAAATATTATAAAAAGGGTTGCATAATTAAGAAAACCTGTTATAATAATAAAAGTAATGACGTTCCGCGATAGCTCAATGGTGGAGCACTCGGCTGTTAACCGATAGGTTGGAGGTTCGAGTCCTCTTCGCGGAGCCATTTTTTTTATATTTTTTTACTCTATTATTGAATGTATTATATAATGATAATTGAACTTGACATATATGGGTATTTTGATAAAATTAATTTATAAAATTTAATATACATGTTGAGAAAGAAGAGTAATTTTAAATTCATTTAAAGAGAGATGATGGTAGGTGAAAATCATTAATAATTTAAAATGAATGGAGCTTTTGAGTGTAATGTTTTGAAAGTTGGGCTTTAGCCAAGAAGGGTGGAACCGCGGAATAATAATTTCGTCCCTTTATGGTTAGAGCTTTTTTATTTTATAATAAAATATTTGGAGGGATAATAATGGCAGTAGAAAAGACAATGGATAAAATCGTAGCGCTTTGTAAGAACAGAGGATTCGTATTTCCAGGATCTGATATATATGGTGGCTTGGCGAATTCTTGGGATTATGGTCCATTAGGAGTAGAGTTTAAAAATAATGTAAAAAAAGCTTGGTGGAAAAAATTTGTTCAAGAGAGTCCTTATAATGTAGGCTTAGATTCTGCTATATTAATGAATAGAGAAGTTTGGGTTGCATCAGGTCACGTTGGAGGATTTTCAGATCCATTGATGGACTGTAAAGAATGTAAAGCTAGATTTAGAGCAGATAAATTAGTTGAAGATCATATGACGGAAAATGGAGCTGAAGTAGCTAGTGCTGATGGATGGTCTAATAAACAATTGAAAGAATATATTGAAAAGAATAATATAGTGTGTCCTAAATGTGGAAAGATGAACTATACAGATATAAGAAAGTTTAATCTTATGTTTAAGACTTTCCAAGGAGTTACTGAGGATGCGAAAGCAGAAATATTCTTAAGACCGGAAACAGCACAAGGTATTTTTGTTAACTTTAAAGCTGTTCAAAGAACTTCAAGAAAAAAAGTGCCATTTGGTATAGCTCAGATAGGTAAATCTTTTAGAAATGAAATCACTCCTGGTAATTTTATTTTTAGAATAAGAGAATTTGAACAAATGGAATTGGAATTTTTCTGTAAGCCAGGAACAGATTTAGAGTGGCATAAATACTGGAAAGATTATTGTTGGAATTTCCTACTTAATTTAAATATTAATCCTAAAAGCTTAAGAATGAGAGATCACGGAGAAGAAGAGTTATCATTCTATTCAAATGCAACATCTGATATAGAATATTTATTCCCATTTGGCTGGGGAGAACTTTGGGGTATAGCTGATAGAACTGATTATGATTTAAATAAGCATCAAGAACATTCTGGTCAAGATTTAACTTACTTGGATCAAGTTACAAATGAAAGATATATTCCATATGTTATCGAGCCATCATTAGGTGCCGATAGAGTTGCTTTAGCATTTTTAGTAGAAGCGTATGATGAAGAAGAATTAGAAGGTGGAGATGTTAGAACGGTAATGCATTTACATCCAGCTTTAGCACCGTTTAAAGCTGCTATATTGCCTTTATCTAAAAAGCTTTCTGATAAGGCGTTAGATATATATACTGAATTAAGTAAGAAGTTTAGTGTTGACTTTGATGAAACAGGAAGTATAGGGAAGAGATATAGAAGACAAGATGAAGTAGGTACTCCATACTGCGTAACAATTGATTTTGATACATTAGAAGATGAATCAGTTACTATTAGAGATAGAGATACTATGACTCAAGAAAGAATAAAAATAAGCGAATTAGAAAATTATATTCAAAAAAGTTTAGAATTTTAATGATTAAAAAGTTGTTTTAGAATGAAAATAGTATTCTAAAACAACTTTTTATTTATAATATAGCGATTACAAAATAAATTATAGTTCATAATTTATAAAGATGTATTAATATGGTATGCTGATGATTAGAGTGATATAATTAAATTTAACGTTATATATTAATATAAATTTTGGAGGCAAAAAATGAAAAGGGATTTCAAAGAGTTTAAAGATTTTATATGTGGTAAAAATGTAGGGGTGGTTGGTATTGGTGTGAGCAACATCCCTTTGATAAACTTTTTATTAGATCTAGGGGCAAAAGTAACAGCTTTTGATAAAAAGAATAAAGAAGATCTTGGAAACGTAGCAGATGAGTTTAGTAAAAAAGGAGTAACTTTAGAGCTTGGAGAACACTATTTAGATAATTTAACAGGATTTGATGTGATATTTAAAACGCCATCAATGAGAATAGACAGTGAAGCTTTGGTGAGAGCTAAAAACGAAGGTGCATATGTAACATCTGAGATGGAGGAATTTGTTAAATATACTAAAGGAAAAATATATGCCATAACTGGTAGCGATGGAAAGACTACAACTACAACTATAGTGTCTAAGTTATTAGAAGAAGAGGGATATAAAACTTGGGTTGGAGGCAATATAGGAACTCCTTTATTTGCACAAATAGAAAATATAAAAGATGATGACAAAGTAGTTTTGGAATTATCAAGTTTTCAGCTTATGACAATGCATGAAAAAATAAATGTAGCTATTTGTACTAACCTAGCACCAAATCACTTAGATATGCATAAAGATATGCAAGAATATATAGATTCGAAAAAGAATATTTTCTTATATCAAAATGATGATGATGTTTTAGTTGTTAATAGAGAAAATGATATAACTTATTCGTTTGAAAAAGAAGCAAAAGGCAAAGTAAGAGAATTTAGTTCTAAAAGAGTAATTAAAGATGGTGCATATTTAAAAGATAATATTCTTTATCTTGAAGGGAAAGAAGTTTGTGATAGAGATGATATTATAATTAAGGGAGTTCATAATGTTGAAAATTATTTAGCAGCATTTATTGCAACTAAAGATGATGTAAGCATAGAGACTATGAAAAAAATTGCTCAAACTTTTGCGGGAGTAGAACATAGGTGCGAGCTTGTAAGAGAAATTGATGGCGTTAAGTATTATAATGATTCAATAGCATCTAGCCCTACAAGAACATTAGCTGGGGTTAAAGCTTTTAATGAAAAAGTTATATTAATTGCAGGTGGATATGATAAAAACATACCATTTGAACCATTAGCTTATGAAGGATATCCTTATATAAAAACATTGATACTTTTAGGAAAAACTAAAGATAAAATTAAATTGGTTTTTGATAAACTTGAGAAAGAAAAAGGAATAAAAGTTGATATAAAGACAGTTTCTTCCCTAGATGAAGCCGTTGATGTGGCAAAAAAAATTGCTAGATCAGGAGATATAGTAACATTATCGCCTGCGTGTGCTTCTTTTGATATGTTCCCTAATTTTATGGCAAGAGGTAATGTGTTTAAAGAAATAGTTAATTCATTATAGAAAGAAAAAGTGTACTCAATAACTACTGAAGTTTGAGTACACTTTTTCTTATTTAGATTGAAATTCTTTGAATTTAATATTATTAACATTGAGAGATGATTCATAAAAAATACCTGCAGCAGTAGCATAATATTTATTTACATTTTCTTTAATTTCTGGTGAATACTTAACAGAGCCTTTTTCTAAATCTAAAGTCATAGAATATATGTAATTATAATCATCCTGATTAATAAAATATAATGAATTATTTATATTTTGGATTTGAGAACCATTCATTATACAAAGTCTCTTACAATTTGAAGTGGAAGGATCAAAGGAGTATAAGTTATTATTATCAGATGAATTAAAGAATAATAATTCATTATCATAGCTTGTAAAACTACTAGATGTATAATCAGTAAGTTTTTGTCTTTCTGATCCATCAATTTTAATAGAATAGATTTTAGAATTATCACTAAGGTTTTGATAAATAATATAATTGTTATTTATAATAAAATATCCAACGCTATCAGAAGTAACTTGATATGTTTCTGAAGAGCTAGTATCGAATACAAATAATCTATTATTTGAAGATTTATTAGTATATACTAGTTTGTCTTTATAATTAGTAAGATTGTTAATAGAGTGAGTATTTATTTTTGTATAATCTTTAGTATTAATATCTATAGAACATAAAGAATTATTTTCTGATCCATTTGAAAAGTATAGAGTGTCTTTGATTAATGCTATGTTATCTGCTGAGTAATCAGCGAAATCAGTTATAAGTTTACTTTCTAAAACATTTGGTTTTATAGGGTCTGGAATTATAGAGATTCTATTATTTTCTTCGGGATTAGAAAAAATTAAATCTGTTCCGTTGAAGATAAAAGGAGAATAATAACTAAGATCATCAGTTAATTCTATCTTTGATGAAGAGTCTTTTTCAGAATCATTAGAGCCAGAAGTTGAACTCAAAATATTTTTCTCTGTCGAATTGCTATTATTTGAATTAGTATTATCGGCGTTACAGCCAACTAATATAGTTAGTGTCATACAAAGTATTAAATAAGATATTTTTTTATTCATTTTAAAATCTCCTTAAATTACATTATTTATATTAATATGCACCATGTTAATTATAAATAGTTTCTCTATTATATATAATCGATAAAAATTAATATATATTAAAACATAATTATATATTAATTCTGAAAATATTTGTATAAGTTAAATGTATTTATATTGATCAAATGATGTATATTTACATTTATATAAATACAACTATTCCAAGCGTATCTCAATATGAAAAATAAAGAAAAATAAAGAAAAAATGATATATATCATTGATAAATTGATTGTATTGATAAATTTAGAATTGAATAGTTAAAAAAACATGTTAATATAATATTCGTTGTTGCGGAAGCGCAAAACAAAGAAACAAAAGTTAATTCAAAACATTTAAAAAATTAAAAAATAAATGTTGACAATAAGAATTAATGATGTTATTATAATAAAGCGGTCGAGAGAGCGCTATGATGATCTTTGAAAATTGAACAGAATATAATAAACAATTAGTAAACCAGCAATTCTTTTATAAGAGTAAGAGCAAAGATTAAACTTTTTATTGAGAGTTTGATCCTGGCTCAGGACGAACGCTGGCGGCGTGCCTAACACATGCAAGTCGAGCGATGAAGTTTCCTTCGGGAAACGGATTAGCGGCGGACGGGTGAGTAACACGTGGGTAACCTGCCTTATAGTGGGGGATAGCCTTTCGAAAGGAAGATTAATACCGCATAAGATTGTAGTATCGCATGATATAGCAATTAAAGGAGCAATTCGCTATAAGATGGACCCGCGTCGCATTAGCTAGTTGGTGAGGTAATGGCTCACCAAGGCGACGATGCGTAGCCGACCTGAGAGGGTGATCGGCCACATTGGGACTGAGACACGGCCCAGACTCCTACGGGAGGCAGCAGTGGGGAATATTGCACAATGGGCGAAAGCCTGATGCAGCAACGCCGCGTGAGTGATGACGGCCTTCGGGTTGTAAAACTCTGTCTTCAGGGACGATAATGACGGTACCTGAGGAGGAAGCCACGGCTAACTACGTGCCAGCAGCCGCGGTAATACGTAGGTGGCAAGCGTTGTCCGGATTTACTGGGCGTAAAGGGAGCGTAGGCGGATGTTTAAGTGGGATGTGAAATACTCGGGCTCAACTTGAGTGCTGCATTCCAAACTGGATATCTAGAGTGCAGGAGAGGAAAGGAGAATTCCTAGTGTAGCGGTGAAATGCGTAGAGATTAGGAAGAATACCAGTGGCGAAGGCGCCTTTCTGGACTGTAACTGACGCTGAGGCTCGAAAGCGTGGGGAGCAAACAGGATTAGATACCCTGGTAGTCCACGCC
>ENA-OWPM01000150-OWPM01000150.1-human-gut-metagenome-genome-assembly--contig:-NODE-150-length-93084-cov-5.648421_pt1 | contig 93084 bp, 89 predicted proteins | sample MGYA00248267_ERZ651852 | MGnify/ENA primary metagenome ERZ651852 (study PRJEB26924, sample SAMEA4378228) | human gut metagenome | biome: human gut; feature: human-associated habitat; material: faeces... | reverse complement strand
AAAGTGGCTTCTTATTTAAAAATGTGTTTGAGTAATTGCTTATTTTATAGTGTTAGGGTTTATATTTTACGTATAAAGCGTGGCGAAGTCACTTTTTTTCTTTAGACCAGTTATACAAAAAAATTGAAATTTTAAAAAATTATTTTTTTAAAAAAGGTATACTTAATAAACCATTATTATTTTACGAATGATGGACAAGATAAAATCAAAAATTATACACTAAATAACTATTTCTAAATGTCTTTCTAGATATAGCTTTTTATGAGTTTCAGGTAGTCTGAGTTCGAAAGTTTTTTTATCTCTCAATATAGCAAAAAAATGGTTTATTAATTTGTGCATTATAGCACAGATAGCTATTTTCTTTGCTTTAGATGTAGTTAACTTTTTATAATATGCAAGTAAAACAGGATTAGCAGGGACTCCGTTTCGGAAACTTTTAATTGATGCAAGTGATAAATTATATAATACTTTTCTAGCTAAGTTGGAACCACGTTTTGTAAGTTTATTATGCGTGCTTGTGAAAGCACCAGACTGAGATACCGACGTGTCAACGCCTAGAAATGCAACAAGCTTTTTTGCATTTGAAAAGTTTTTTATGTTTCCGATTTCAGCTAAGAGAATTGTAGCACTTATTTGCCCTACTTCAGGATGCGAGCATAATAGTTCAACATTTTCCTTGAATCCTGGTATAATCACAGAAAATTTAAGGATTTCTTCTTTCAATTTATTAATAGCAGTTTTAAATGAGTAGATTAGATTAATGAAACAAACAATTTCTATTCCAAGACAATCTACAGGTAATTTTAATAATTCAGCTTCTTTAGCAAATTTAAAGAGTAAATTGTATCGTTTATCAGCCCATTCTGTAGAATGATTTACAGTTGATGTTATAAGAGTAATAACATCTGATTTAGTAGCAGATAAAAAATCAACATAGGTTGGATATTTAGATAAGAGAGCAAGCGGAACTGGACTAAATGCATCACTGAATATTTCATTAAATTTTGGAAATACTAAATTGAGTAATGAATTAACTTTCTTTTTGTATTGAGCAGCATTGCTAACTAAAGAATCATATTCTCGGCATAGTTTTTTCAATAAGAAAGTATTTTCATCAAAAACAGATTCAGTTGAAAACATTGGGGATTGTGCTAATTGCGCAATTCTCAATGAATCGACTTTGTCGTTTTTTACTTTTCGTATACTTTGTTTTGCAAAGTTCTTAGTATGTATTGGATTTATAATATAACACTTATAGCTGTTTTTACTGAAATAATTATAAAGTGGAATATGGTATAATCCAGTAGATTCCATAAAAATTTCAGGTCTTTTTGAAAATTGTTTTTCAACTTTCTTTAAAGTAATTAAAAGTTCAGTGAATCCTTTTAAATCATTAGTTATGTTTAATTTTTTCCCATAGGATTCCCCGCCGGGCATCAAAATAGTTATAACAGAAGATTTAGAAGATATATCTACTCCGACAACGAAGTTATTAATGAAATTATTCATAAATCATGTCTCCTTTAGCTTGAATAGAGGTCTCATTTAAATTCAATAGACTATATCCTCGTTTGTTATTCGGATAATTCTACTAATATTAAAAATCCAACCAGTTACTTATAGAATCTATTGAATGAGATGACAGTCTAAACAACGGGTATGCATATGCTCCCAGGAAATTAACATCAATATCTCTATTCAAATATTAAATTTTCACTAGTTAGACTTTCACCATATAGACTTAAATATTCGTCTATGGATTTAGTATTTTCAAATACGAGGAAATTATATTGACGGACAATCTGTGGATAAGTTATTAAAAAAAATATTGCAATAGACTAATGCATAGTTCCTAAAGAATAAAAAATAAATTATATGCGCCTGGCCTTTTCTTCGGCAAGCTCAGAAAATCCAGAGTGCGCTGAAAAAATCGACGGCTTAAAGGATTACGTTTTATAAAAGCTATTGTATTCTATTTGATTTGCATTTTTATAGAAGACTATATCATAGTCGCCTTGGCGATTTTTTATTATTACAATTTGTTAAAAATTTCATAAATTCTTAACAAATTGTAAAGCTTTAATATTATTTTTTCATTTGCAATCATACTGCATTAGTACTAAACTATTTAAGGCGGTTAAATACTAATGCGTAAAATATATTAAATTTTAATTGGAGAAATGTACTATGTCTAAAGAAAATACAAAAAGAATTCCTTATTTTGATAATGTAAAAGGTCTATTAATAACCTTAGTCGTTCTAGGTCATATAATTGAGCCTTTCTTATATATTCATAGTTTGGATTTTATTTATATATTAATTTATTCCTTTCATATGCCTTTATTTATTTTTTGTTCTGGATACTTTGCATGCAAAAATAATAAAAAAATTCTACATAATTTAATTTTTCCATACATTTTATTTCAATGTCTGTATATATTATTTGAAAGATATATATTACATAATGATGTTACTTTTACTTTTACAACTCCTTATTGGATCTTATGGTATCTCCTTTCAGTATCAAGCTTTAATATAATCATTCAGTTTTTTGAGAAAATTAATATTAAGGTAATTTTTATATCTTTTATAATTGGTTTAGCAGTTGGATATGATAACTCTATTGGACATTATTTGAGTTTATCTAGAACAATATCTCTTTTCCCTTTTTTTCTTTTAGGTTACTACTTCCGAATCAGCCGATTTGATTTTAATAAACTCAAAAAAAATAATAACATAGTTTATATTTCTGTTTTTTTAACATTTATATTTACTATATTACTTTATTTATTCTGTAATTCAATTGATAAAAATTGGCTCTTTGGCTCAAATCCTTATGAAGCTTTCAATTACAATTTCATAATAAGATGTGCTTCATATATAGTAGCCATAATCTTTTCTGTTTTTATTTTAATAATTTTACCAAATAAGAACATTAAGTTCATCACAAAAGCTGGGACGAACTCAATGTCAATATTCTTATTACACGGTTTTGTGATAAAGTTCTTACAAAAATATTTTAATTTTGGTATTTTTCATACAAACTTTAATATAATAATTGCAATGATCCTAATTACATTATTGGTTGTTTTGATTTTTTCCTCAAAACTTATTTCTAATTCTTTAAATAATGTTCTCTCTGTTGGGATTGCGCAACATAAATAATGTTAAAGAGGATACATCAGAATTAAGTGTTTTGATGTATCCTCTTTAACATTATTTACTTACATTAAATTTTTCTTCATCCGTAAGCGTAAAAAATTAACGGATAGATAAATGTAAACCTCTATTGCTAAAATTGACATAGATTTTAACAATGGAGGTTTATTTGAATGAGAGAAGAAAGAGTAAGAAGTGAAATCACTGTAGTTCCAGCCGATAGATCTAACATAATAATTGAAATAGGAGCAGCAAAAGCTGTTAATGCCCTTCCTAAAAGTCAATTAGGCAAAGCTCTTGCATATGCTCAAAATTTGTTGCCATATATGAAAACTTTTTTGACAAATGGATATCTTGAAATTGATAATAATGCAGTTGAAAGAGCTATAAAGCCATTTGTAATTGGCAGAAAAAACTGGATGTTTTCCAAGACAGCAAAAGGTGCAAAATCAAGTGTAGTACTTTATAGCATTACTGAAACGGCTAAAGCCAATGGCTTATCAGTGGAAAAGTATCTAGTATATTTATTTGGAATGTTTGCAAATTCAAAAATTAAGGAAAGGGACATACTAGAAAAATGTATGCCATGGTCTGAAAACATTCCATATGAACTGCGCGTTCAATGTCGTCAACTTAAGCAGTTTAAATATATAAATTAGAGTTATTTTTTTAAAGAACAGAGAATATAAGTTGAGAATGTGAGAATGTAGTAGATTTGTTTTACACAAATCTATCTACATTCCCTATAAGTTTTTCTGTTGGGTTTATTTTATCACTTAAATTATACTACCGCTACGTGTCGATTCTTTGACGCTTACATAATTACTTCCTTAATATTTCCCTTTAATTCAATAACTACCAGTGACCTATTATATTTTAAACCAAAACTTCACCCCAAATTCAGTATTAAGAGCACCAAATTCCATATTATGAAGTTCTAAAATATTTTTTACTATAGCTAGTCCAATTCCACTTCGTCTTTCACTGCGTTCTCTTGATTCATCTTCTTTATAAAACATATCCCAAATTAAATTTATTTTATCTTCACTTATATGCTCACCATCATTTTCAATAATCACAACTCTGTTTTCAATAGTAATATTTATCTTTTCTTTTGCATGATTCATTGCATTAGAAAGTAAATTATCTATTACTTGTTCAAGTCTAAAATAGTCACCTTCTATTTCATATATTTCATCACTTTTGTAATTTATTTTTATATTTTTATCATTTAATAATTTTTCGTTTTTCTTTAAAATCTTAGAAAATAACTCATTTATGCAAAAAGCTTCTTTTTTTAATTCATATGCTCTGGACTCAAGCTTTGATAAATCAAGCATTTCTAATACAAGTTTGTCCATTTTATCCGTTTCATCAATTATAACATCTAAATAATAATCTCTTTTCCTTTCAGAAATATTTTCTTTAATGCTTTCACTATATGCTTTTATTATTCCAAGTGGTGTTTTTAATTCATGAGCTATTGAACTTGTAAGTTCTCTTCTATTTTTCTCTAGTTGAATTTGTTTTTCATATATTTTGTATAAGCCCTTTGATAATATAATTGTTAAAATCCCTATTATGATAAATATAGATATATATAAGAATAATAGTTGTGGAAATATATCTTCTAATGGATAATATAATGACTCCACAGCTGTATAATATGTTTTTCCATTTAATCTTAATGTGTTTACTGTTTCATCTTTTATTTTAAAAAACTTTTTATTTTTATTGTACAAAAATAAATTACCATTTTTATCAGCCTGTTTAACTAGTTCATGCCCACTTGGTTCTTTTACTTGTGAATATCTTTTAAATAACTTATCATAAAAAGCATTTGATTCTACTTTTACAAATTTTTCGTCGCTATTTCTAAATTTTGATGCCATATTTGAACTTATATTAAGAGGATAATCAACTTCCTTATCGTATATTTTTAGTTTTTCAGCATTATCTATATCAAAACTATAGTTTTTGACTCCCCACCTAGATATAGGTCCATACATATCTTTTGATTCTTCTTTCCATTTCATTGCATAGATATATATATTTTTTGGAATTAATTCGCTTTCATTAACATACATATTACCTGTCTTTGCACCAAGCCAATAATCAATAAACTCATCACTTTCTGTCTTTTTCATTGTCTGCGTTTGGTCTTGAGACTCCTCTTCCTGCATCTTGTACAATTCTATTAATTCATTTTTAGAAAAATTCTTTTCTAAATCAATATATCGATATCTATTCCACACTCTAGAGCTATTTGTAGGTACATCTTCACTTATAAATAAGTATTCACCACTTTTTGCAAGTAAATTCCCTTTATTATCATACAAATATGCCTTTGAATAATTTTTTTGACTAGCCCAAAATAGACTATATGTCATACTTCGTCTTAACTCTGTCATCAAATTTATCTTATCTTTATCATATTCTTCTGCATTTTCTATGGCATTTGAATATTCATAATCATTTATATTTTCTATGATACTTGAATTCAAATTATTTACCATTAGAGAAATTTGTGAGTTATTTTTGTTTACTTTAATTTTATAATAAGCAACAGTCACTATGCTCATCATAACAACGTAAAATAACAAAAACATGCAGCCTGTTCTAATAAATATACTTTTAAATGTTTTATCAGCTTTCATCACTATTCACCTCAAATCTGTATCCAACTTTTATAATAGTATGGAGATATTTTGAAGCATGTCCTAAAGAATTTCTTAGCTTTTTAATATGTGTATCTAATACTCTATCATTTCCATCAAAATCATATCCCCAAAACTTTATAAGAAGTTGTTCTCTTTTTATAATTCTGTTCTTATTTAAAATAAAGTAGTAAAGCAGGTCATATTCCATCTTTGGAAGCTTTACTTCTTCATTATTTATAAATACCTTATTTTTAGCTATATCAACGCATATTTCATTTGCATATAGCTTTTCTTCATTATTTATGCCTTTATATCTTTTAATAAGTGTAATGCATTTAGCATATAAAATATTAAGTGAAAATGGTTTTGTAACATAATCATCTGCCCCAATTTCATATCCATACAAATTATCATCTTCCTCACTTTTAGCTGTGATAAAAATAATAGGAATATCTTTTTTATTGTAGATATTATCAATGTTTGTTCTGATTTTTTTGCATACAGAAAATCCATTTAATTTTGGCATCATAACATCTAAAAGAATTAAATCAAAACTATTTTCTTCAAACATGTCTAATGCTTCTTCACCATCATATGAACATATAACTTCACAACCTTTTGCATTAAAGTAGTCTTTTATAATTTCTTGCATTCTAATTTCATCTTCTACCAGTAAAATTTTATAGCCCATATTATGCCTTCCCCCTTCATATAAATATAATAATAGCATAATCTGTATTTTCTGTGTCCTTTTTGTATTTTCAAAATATCCTAAGTAAAATAATACTTAGGATATTTTGAAAATTTTTTTTTACATAAAAAAACTGCAGATATTATTGTAGCTTCAACATATAATTGAATATTTTACAACTTGATATCTGCAGTATTTCTAAATTCTCACCTTAATAAATTACTAACTTTCCATAACCCTTTGTATTGCATTAACAACCTTTTGATTTGCTAGCATTTATTTCAACTCTAAAATAATTCTGATTTATTCTTTCTATATTTTTCTGTATATCACTAAAAAAATCAATTTCTATGTTTATCATCATCTAATAAGTTTTTTTCATATTTTTTATTTTTCATTAAATTACTATTTTTGATGAGCCTTTTTGATTATAGAAATTCCATTCTGTATATAATATTCTTTTTACACAAATTACTTTTATCATAAATGTTACTTTAACCTTTTATATTGCTTATTTTTGAAACACTGTCTCTATCACTCATATGATTACTTCCCTATCTAGTATCTATTAAATTATTCTAGGAATATTCTATGTGCAATAGCATCCCATTCTAAATTTTATTCTAGTATTCCTAAATGTTCTAAAAGAATCTTTATTCCCATTAGAATTAAAATTATTCCACCTACAAGTTCTGCTTTAGATTTATATTTAACTCCAAAAATATTTCCTATTTTTACACCTATCATTGATAAAACTAAAGTTGTAATTCCTATGAATGATACTGCAGGGATTATGTTTACTTTAAGAAAAGCAAATGTTACCCCAACTGCTAATGCATCTATGCTTGTTGCTACAGCTAATATACTCATATTTTTGAAGCTTAATTCTTCCTCTTCTGTTTTGCATTCACTTTTTTCTTCCTTTTCTAAAGATTCTTTAATCATGCTAATTCCTATTAAACTAAGAAGTATAAAAGCTATCCAATGATCAATACTTGAAATTTTATCACTAAATTGACTTCCTAATATATAACCTATCATTGGCATACCAGCCTGAAATAATCCAAAATATAATCCAACTATTCCTGCTTTTTTGATTGTAACTTTCCTCATACACAGACCTTTACATATTGCTACTGCAAATGCATCCATCGAAAGACCTACCGCTAAAATAAATAATTCTACCACACTCATTTTTATAATGCTCCTTTTATGTATTATTTTATAATAAAGTTTCGTAAGCGACTTTAACTTAAATTATTATTATGATTCTATATACTTATCTATAAATATATTTTTATATTATAGATAAGTTGCACACTTTATATAATTCTCAAATTCTTAAAATATTATAATTCCACATAAAAAGAGACCTATCTATAGCCATATAAACATAAAAAGCTATAGATAAGTCTCATTATTTAAAATAAAACCAGATAGAATACATCTATCAGTATGTTGGTCTTATTACACATTCGTGCCAACTACTCCCTTATCATAAAGTTAATAATAATAAAATTATTGGTATATGTCAATATATTAATATATAATAGTTCACATAAGTTATATTTTAAGGAGTGAAAATTATGTGTAAAAATAAAATAGATGCTAAATACTTTATAGATAAATTAAATCTTAAACCACATATTGAAGGTGGATACTTTAATGAATGCTTATCATCTGAAGATAACTATAATGATAATCAAAAGCTTTGGACAAGTATTTATTTCTTGCTTGAACAAGGTGATGTTTCAAGGTTACATATCCTTGAGGAAGATGAGCTTTGGTATTATCATGCTGGAAATTCGCTTAATATATATATGATTTCTCCAGAAGGTAAACTTACAGTATCAAAGCTTGGTCTTAATATTGATAATGGTGAGACTCCACAAGTTTTAGTTCCAAAAGGTTATATATTTGGATCTATTATGGAAGAAGAAGGATTTTGTCTTGTAGGAAACATGGTTGCTCCAGGATTTATATATGATCATTTTAAAATAGTTAATCAAAAAGAATTATTATCACGTTATCCTGAACACAAAGAAACTATATTAAAATTAACTAAATCAGAATAGGAAAAATCCCTATGAACCTCTAGTTTGATTTTCATAGGGATTAATTAAAATTTATAATTAATTATTCTTAGTACTCTCTTAAATCAAAAATCTATTTTTATTATATATGTTTCAATTAGTTTTCTACATTTTGTATTCTGGTATTTACTTAGGCTGTAAACATCTTAAATGCAATTTTATTATTGAAACATATATATTAATTAAATATTTAAGGTCTACTTTTTCTCATATGCATTAAACATAGTATTTAATTAATTTTAAAGCTATTAATGGCATCTTGTAACTCTTCAGAATACTTTCTTAATTCTTCTGCAGAAATATTTAAAAATTCTGCTTCACTTAATTGAGAGTCAGCTGATTCTTGAACTTTTGAAGAAGCTTCTGCGGTTTCTCTTATTACATTTGAGATATTTCCAATAGCATATTCAGTCTCATTTTTTGTTTTTTCAATATCTTTAATACGCAATGAAATTTTTTCTATATCACTTGTTAAATCTTCTACATGATTTGTAATATCTTTAAAAGATTCTATTGTTTTTTGTAATGCCTCATCTTGAGAAATCATGATCTTTTCCGCTCTTTTTGCAGTATCTACAGTGTTTTGTGTAAGAGAATTAATTCCATTTATAATTTCACTAATCCTATTAGATGCATTTAATGATTCCTCTGCCAGTTTTCTAACCTCTTCTGCTACAACTGCAAATCCATCTCCAGCACTTCCCGCCCTTGCTGCTTCTATAGATGCATTTAATGCTAATAAATTAGTTTGCTCTGCAATTGAATTAATAGTATCTATAATACTTCTAATGAAAAATGATTCTTTTTCTAGGTTTTCAATATTCTCAATAACACTATTTGTTATTTTTGAAGTTTCATCAGATTTATTTACAAGTTCTTTAATTGTTAATATTCCTTCACTTACGATTTCTTTAGTCGTTGCTGCAAACTCAGATATTTTTATAGTGCCTTCATTTACATTTGTAATCTTCTCTCCAAGGTTCTCCATTTTATTTAAACATACTTTTGCATCTTCTACCTGTCGTCCTATTCCATTATCCATCTCTTCAATTATTCCTGTAATATCTTTAGATGATTCAACCAATTTAACTGATGCATTTGTCAATGATTTTGACGATCCTATAACTAAATTTGATACATCTCTAGTTTGATGAATTAATTTCTTTATACTTTTTAGCATTTCCATAATATTTTTAGATAATAAACTAAATTCATCTTTTCTCTTTGTACTACAATTAACAGTTAAATCACCTTCTGATACTTTCTTTACTGTATTAGTCACTTTATGTATTTCACGTCCAATCCCATTAGCTAAAATGAAACTAACAATAACTGCAATTAAAGTAGCAATTATAACAATTATAATTGTCATATTTTTTATTTCATCTGCTTGCTTTATGATTTCAGCCTTTGGGATTAAAGTAACTAACATACATCCAGTGTCTTCAACTTTATAATGCATGTAAAGATACTCTTCACCATTGTAATTTAGCTGGCGTATTCCTTTATATTCTTCACTTTCTAAAGAATCCTTATAATATTTTTGTCCAAAAAAATCATTAGTTCCATTTTCTCCTTCTGATGTAAATTCTCGTCCATCAGGTGTAACAAATGCACACTTACTGCCTTTAGGAAGATCTATACTTTCCAATGGCGCTATTAAGGATTCACTTTTTATGCTAACTATAAGAATACCAACAGACTTCATCTGATTATTCATAATTTGCCTGCTAATTGTAATACCATATTGTTTTTTAGGTATATTTAGCTCTTCATCTAAAAGATAATTATCACCTCTCCATATTGCGTTACCTTTCATACCACTCACTAGACTTCCATCTTCTGTACTTATATATTTTTCATACGCTTCTTTTTTTATCTGACCATTTGATGTTATTAATTGTCCATATGGCGATAAAACTGATATTGTATTAATATTTTTATCTGATATGGTTTCACTGATTGCTTTTCCATTAATCTCTAAGAATATCTCTTTTTCTATTTTAGGATCATTTTTATACAATCCACTATAATAATTGCGTACATCAGAGTAACTTGAAAATTGCTGAGACTTACTATCTGCTGTTTGGAATAGTATTTTATAAAAATCCCCTGTTTTTTCAATCATGTTCATATTTGCCTGCTTATAATTTTCAACTATTATTTCTGAAGCTTTTTTATATGAAAATATTCCAAAACTAATAAATAATATTATTGGTAGAGAATACGCAATTATTAATTTTACTCTAATGCTCCTTATGCGACAAGTTAATGAACCCATTTTAAACTTTTCTTCATGATTTTTGAAGTGTATCTTTCTTTTCATACAGAATTACTCCTATTTTGTAATAATTTAGAAAGGCCACAAACCTAAGAAAAAATGGCTTGTGGCTTTAGTATTACTTATATAATGGTCCGTAAGTTGCACATGCTTTATAGTCTGAAGCTTCTGGTGTCTCTGTTCCAAACGCTGCCCAGCTATGTGGTCTGAATATTCTATCATTTGATACATTATGCATAGATACTGGTATTCTAAGCATAGAAGCTAATGTAATTAATTCAGCACCAACATGTCCATACACTGTTACTCCATGATTTGCTCCCCAGTTAGCCATAACACTATATACATCCTTGAATGCGCCTTCACCTGTTAAGTCTGGTACAAACCATGTTGTAGGCCATGTACGATCTGTTCTTACATCTAATGTATTATGAACCTCATCTTCTAATACAGCGGTTTTTCCTTCTGCTATTTGAATTACAGGTCCTACTCCCTCTACAATATTTACACGAAGCATTGTTACAGGCATTTCAGCTTGTGTTTTAAAGTGAGAAGAGAATCCGCCGCCTCTAAAATATTCATAATTTGCACGACACCAATCTGTTGCATCTGTACAAGCATCAATATCACTTTCAGTCATATCCCACCATGACTTCATACAACCTTCACCAGATTCATTCTTAGCTGCTCCTGTACAGTCTAATGCAGTAGCTCCTGAATTTATTAGATGTATAAATCCTTCTGCTGCTGTTCCTTGTGGTCTCTTACCAGTTACTCTTTCACATGCATCTGCACTCCAGTAAGTTCTTACATCATGGAAGCAAGGTGCTTTATCTGAAACTAATGTACCTAATAGCATTGCCACTCCATTTAAAGTATCATTTTCAGTTGCAAATGGTGTTGGTCTCTTTGGTCCATTCCAGTCAAAAGTTGATGCCATAATAGCTTCCATGAAATCTCCATTTGGTAACCAGTCTGTCCACATTCTTTGACCTTGGAATCCTCCTGCAATAGCATTGCGTCCTAATGCTTCTTCATGCCATCCCATTTCATCTAATTTTGGATTTCCATACATGATATCTCTAACAACCATAGTCATTTTAGTGACAAATTCCCAATCTTTATCAGCTGGAACAACTTTAGATTTTTTAATTATTTCTGGAAGATCCTTTCCTTCATTACAGTCGAATCCTTCTTTACAATGTTCTTTAGTCCATGCTAACGCTTTTTCATATTCTTCTTCATCATAAATACCTAATGTAATACGACGAATTATTTCTGTCATATCTACCCACTCTGGTCTCATTCCTAAGTATTTTTGGAATAATACTGGGTCACAGAAAGATCCAGCTATCCCCATAGATACACTACCAATGTTAACGTAAGCTTTATTTTTCATCATTCCAACAGCAACTGCACATTTTGCAAATTTTAATATTTTTTCAGCCACATCTTTCGGAACAGTTTTATCGTCCATATCTTGAACATCATGACCATAAATTGAGAAAGCAGGAATTCCTCTTTGAGCGTGTGCTGCTAAAACAGCTGCTAAATATACAGCTCCTGGTCTTTCTGTTCCATTAAATCCCCATACAGCTTTTATAGTGTTAGGATTCATATCAAATGTTTCTGATCCGTAGCACCAGCAAGGTGTAACTGTTAAAGTAGCACAAATGTTTTCTGTCGAGAATTGTTCAGCACATCTTGCAGCTTCAGCACCACTACCTATTGTTGTTTCTGATATAATGCATTGTACAGGTGTTCCATCTGGATACTTCAATTGAGAAGAAATTAATTCAGCTGCTGCTTTTGCCATTCCCATAGTTTGTACTTCTAAACTTTCTCTAACTCCTCCCCATCTTCCGTCTATTGTAGGTCTAATTCCTATTTTTGGATACATCATAAATATTACCTTCCTTTTCATATAAATTTAAATTATTTATTTAATTATCATTTTTCAATTTAATTATGGTAAATAGATTTGTTTAATCTTATTTGGGTATATTTTTTATGGTATATATGAGTAAAGCTTTTTTTATTTTTTTGAATTCGTTTTCAGAAATTCTATTATACAGTGCTGTATTATTTTAATATCTAAATGATATCTAAAAATTTTTTATAAGCATTATTCCACTCTTCAACATTTTGTGGTTCATATACTTCAATATTTTGAGATTTAGCAATTATATCTCTCGCCCTTTGAAGCCCATCAATTTCTTTTGTAGCCATAAGCTGTAAAACTAAATTTCCTAAAACTGTAGCTTCTATTGGCCCCGCTACTACTTTTCTGCCACAAGAATTTGCTGTTAACTGGCATAATAGTCTGCTTTGAGTTCCTCCTCCCACCATATAAATCGTATCATAATGCTTTCCTGTACAATCTTCTATTTCTTCTAATGCTTTTCTATATTTTAAAGCCAAACTCTCATCTATACAGCGAACAATTTCTCCAATTGTTTCTGGTATAAACTGATTAGTTCTAGAACAATATTCTTGAATACGTTTAGGAACATCTCCTTGAGGCACAAATTCAGGTGCATCAGGATCTATAAAACATTTTAGCTCCTGTGATTTAGATGCTAACACTTCTAAATCTCCAAAGCCATATTCTTTTCCTTCTCTTATCCATTGTCTTCTAGACTCTTGAATGAGCCAAAGACCTATAATATTCTTTAAGAATGTGGTCTTTCCTTCATATCCGCCTTCATTTGTTATGTTATATTTTTCTGACTTTTCATTTATAATTGGATAATCTAGTTCTGTTCCAATTAAAGACCATGTCCCACAACTTAAAAAAATAAAATCTTTTTCTTCCGTTGGAACTGAAAGTAATGCACTCTGGGTATCATGTGATGCAACAGCTACTACATTTACTTTATCAACTCCAAGCTCTTTGCTTATAGAATCACTTAGTTGTCCAACAATTGTTCCACTTGGGACTATTTCCGTAAATATATCTCTAGGTATATCTAAAGCTTCTATTATCTTATCTGACCAAGTTTTTTTACCTGCATCTAATAGTTGACTTGTAGATGCAATAGAATACTCTGTACACTTTTCGCCAGTCAGCATATAAATAAATAAATCTGGCGTCATTAAAAGTGTTTCTGCTCTCTCAATTATGTCTGGTCTTTCTTTTACAATTGACAATAATTGAAAGGCTGTGTTTATCTCCATAAACTGATTTCCTGTAATCCTATAGAATTCTTCTTTAGATATTCTTTTAAAACTTTCTTCAAGCATGCCCTGTGTTCTTTTATCACGATAATGAATAGGATTTTCTAAGAGGTTTCCATTCTTATCTAAAAGACCAAAATCAACCCCCCAGGTATCAATACCAATACTATCAAATCCCCCTGAATTCTTTGCTTTTATAATTCCCTGCTTAATTTCATGAAATAAACGAAGTGTATCCCAATACATAACATCATTTACTGTAACAGGATCATTAGAAAAACGATGAATTTCTTCTAATTTAATAGTATCGCCATCATAAATTCCTATCATTGCGCGTCCACTTGAAGCTCCAAAATCAAATGCCAATATCCTCTTTTCCACAAACTCACCACCTTCTCAATTTATTATAAGATTATTTTACTAACAATATTTTATGTTTACCATTTAATATCTTACTTAGAAAGTATAATAATTTACTTTTTAAAATATATATTTACTTTGTTTTAAGCTTTACACCATTTCTCTCAAATGTATCATGCCATTCCTCAGATGGATTTGTATCTGTTGCTATATAATCAATATTTGAGAAATTCTCCATTTTAATAAATGATATTTTATCAAATTTAGCGCTGTCTACAACTAATATCACTTCTTTTGCAGCATTTATCATATGCTTTTTAATTTCAACATCAGCTTCATTGGAATCTGTAATTCCTATATTTTTATCTATTCCCTTACATGAGATAATGGCTTTATCAACATGAAAGTTATCAATCATCTTCTCAGTTTGTGGTCCAATAAGTGCTAAGGCGCCTTCTTTCATAAGACCTCCTGTTGATAATACTCTCCATCCTTTTTTATCAGCTAGTTCTATCATAACCTCTAAAGAATTAGTGATAATAGTTATATTTTCTTTATCGCGTATACTTTTTGCAATATATAGTGCTGTACTGCTGGCATCTAACATAATATGTTCTCCATCTTGAATCATATCTGAAACCAGCTCAGCAATTATCTTTTTTTGCTTAATATTAGTTTGTTTTCTAACGTTATATGGTAAATCTTCCTTTAAATCATCTACTAAAACTGCTCCACCATAAGTTTTCTTTGCAAGACCTTTTTGTTCTAATAAATCAAGATCTCTTCTTATTGTTTCCTCTGTCACTTTATAATACTTACTCAAGTCACCAACTAATACTTTCTTTTCTTCTCTTAATTTAGATAAAATTTCATTTCTTCTTTCTATCGCCAACATATTGATTTCTCCTACACCTTATAAAATAGTATTCCAGAGTCCTTCGTCTGGGTTTGCCATTATAGAGCTATCTAAAAGCATTCCATTTTTTCCAACTACAGCTGAAGCTTTTTTAATTGCAGCTTCTACAGCTCCTATATCTCCTGTTAACATAAGATAAGATTTCCCGCTCATTCCTCTGGCTATTCTTACTTCTATAAGCTCTACATCAGATGTTTTAGCTGCCTCATCGGCTGCAACTATAATTGATGATGCCGAAAAAGTTTCTAAGACCCCAAGGGCTCTCTTATTCTTAATTTCTACTGCTCCATAAATTGCTGGAAATATAGATTCATGTGGATTTCCTAAAAGAAAGCTGTCTATAAGTTTTTCACCATGAACATTTTTTGATGCTTCTATTGAAGCATTTACTGCACTTAATTCTCCACTGAATATGATAATATATTTTCCTGGACAGACTGTTTTAGCTTCTATTATAGATACTTTAGCAGTTTTCAGAATCATATCAGCAGCTTGAACTCCTGTTGATACTGTTAAGTATTCAACCATTCCAATTGCTTTTCCCATCTTTACCTCCTGCCCGCATTGTTACTGCAGTTAAATATTTATTATATTTATATTTTCAATCTGTCCCTTTTCATACTATAACTCTAATTATCTTCTACCTATTATAATATATTTTTCATTTACATCCAATACTATTCCAGCCATAGATGAATGACAAGGCACTGACAGACTATTTTCTTTAACCTTTGCAATTAGCTGACCTTCTTCTACAAAAGCTCCTTTTTTTACTACTGGTATAGAAGGTACTCCAATATGTTGACTTAATTTTATTTTTACTTGCTTTGTGCTAATTTCTTCTATGCTTAAAGGTGCTGCTCTATCATATTTCGAAAGACCTAGTCTTGCTGTTAAACGCTCTACTGATATCATTCTTGCTTTTCTTAATTCATTCATTTTAGAAAGCTTAATATCTTTAGGAGCTGCAATACCATTATTTCTTAATTGTGTTTTACATTCACTTATTAATATTTGAGGGGATAAACTCTGCTCACAAGCATACATTTCACAAATTCCACATTGAGAGCAGAAAAATGTATTTAAAGATGATTTTACATCTGCTTTATTAACAAACATAAGATTTTTCATTACTGTATGTGGTTCAATTGGATATCCAATCATATTTCTTGGGCACATTTCTGTACATCGATTGCATTGGCAACATACAGATTTTGCTTGTTTAACACTAATTGCTATATTTTGATTCTTTTTTCTAACTATATACTGATCTTGTGGTAAAACCAATATTCCATTAGATGTCTTTGTAATGACATCAATTCCTTTAGCTAACTTTCCAGTCATAGGTCCACCATGAACATATGCCGGATTCTCTATTGTTGATCCTCCTGCAAGATTTACTACTTCATCAAAAGTAATTCCAATTGGAACCTTTATTGTTTTAGGTTCATTTACTTCTCCAGCAATTGTTATATACTTATGTGTAACTGGCTTATTTTCAAATAATGCTTGATATATATTATAGACAGTTTCTACATTATATACGATAACCCCTACAGATAATGGCAATTTACCAGGCTCAACAATCCTTCCAGTAGATTCATAAATAGTGATGATTTCATCTCCCGCTGGATATATTTCAGGAAGGAAAGAAATTCGAGTTTTGGCATAGAATTTTCTTGCTTCTATAACCTCTTGTACAGCTTCTACTGTCTTTGCATAGCATTCTTTTGTTGCAATGACAACTTCTTTTGCTCCTACAATTTCAGCAATTAGATTTAATGCATTTACTATATCACTTGCCTTTAAAGCTAATAGTTGCTGATGAAGTTTAAGTAACGGCTCACATTCTGCACAATTTAATATAATAATATCAATGCCATCATTTAACTTTGCGTAAGAAGGGAATCCAGCACCACCCGCACCCACAATACCATTATTTTGCATAATTTCTTTCAATTCCAATATATCCATTGTACATCTACTCCAATCCTATTCCATCATCTATGATTCCAACAATTGCTGCATCAACTGGTGCATCTTCCATATTACATCCTATACGAGCAGCACTTCCAGTAGCTATAAGCACTATTTCACCTATTCCAGCTCCTACATTATCAACAGCAACCATACGATATTTAGTTGGCATATTGTCTATAGGCTCAACAATCATAAATTTTGATCCTACTAATTTATCATTTTTTCTTGTCGCTACTACACTACCGACAATCTTTCCCACTATCATTTTGCACCTTCTTTATACTTTAACAAGTATTCCATAAGCATCTTTAGAAACATTTGCTGCATTTGCTTCATCTGCATCAATATGCATCTCTAATGTAAAACTTTCATCAACGCGAATTAGTACATTATGAAATTCTGTTTCTCTATCATTATTTACTCTTACTGCAACAATATCTCCATCTTCTACTCCTGCTGAAATAGCATCTTTAGGAGACATGTGTATATGGCGTTTTGCTACAATACAACCTTCATCCAAATAAATTGTTCCTTTAGGTCCAACTACTGCTATAGGTGCTGATCCTTTTATATTGCCTGATTCACGGATTGGTGCTTTAATTCCCAGCTTAAAGGTGTCAGTTTGAGACACCTCTACTTGGGACTTACTTCTTGCAGGGCCTAAAACTCTAATATTTTCTATTGCTCTAAGTTTTGTTCCTACAATAGTAACTTGTTCATTTGCTGCAAATTGTCCACCCATTAAATCCTTCTTTTTTGTTAATTGATAGCCAGGTCCAAATAATATTTCAATATGCTCTTGTGCTAAATGAATATGTCTTGCTGACACCCCTATTGGAACCATATAATCCTTTGAAACTGCTTCTTCTTTTTCTAATGTCTCTTTAACTATTTTTGTAATCAATCCAAGGATTTTTTCGTCCACCTTTTCCACCTGCGCTTTCTAAGTACTATTTAATAGAAGGAAGTATTTTTTCTACATCAGTATGTGGTCTTGGTATTACATGAGTAGCAACTAATTCTCCTAATCTTGAAGCCGAATCTGCACCTGCTTCTACTGCTGCTTTAACTGCTCCTACATCTCCGCGTACCATAACAGATACTAATCCTGATCCTATCTTTTCTGTTCCAACTAATTCTACATTAGCAGCCTTTAACATTGCATCTGTAGCCTCTATTGCTGCTACCAATCCTCTTGTTTCTATCATTCCTAATGCTTGTTGTGTCATTCTTTTTTCCTCCTTATTATTTGACTTTTCTTTTTTGACTTCTTTATCCTGAGCCTTTTCTTTTACTTGCTCTTTATTATTTACTACATCAGTATTAACTTCTTCTGTTTTATCTGGTTTCTTACTATCTGCCATAATATAATACACCTCTTTGGTATTATTTTATTTTTTGTGCACTTAGTGCTACTATTCTTCTTATCTCTTCATGTGGATTAGGTATCACCGCATGAATACATGGCTTTAGCGCATTCTTTGCTGCTGTTTCTACTGCTTGTTTAACTGCCGCTACTTCGCCTTGTATAATTATTGTTACAAGTCTTCCTCCTAATTTTCTTTCCCAGGTAACAAATTCAACATCTGCTGTCTTACACATGGTATCTAAGGCAGTTATTGCAGCTGTTACACTTTGTATTTCGATAAAGCCTAATGATTTCATAGCATTCTCCTTTTCTTCAAAGAAGTTTGTTTATTTTATACTTGGAAGTATTTTTTCTACATCTGCATGTGGTCTTGGTATTACATGAACTGCAACTAATTCTCCTAGTCTTGCAGCTGCTTGACTTCCTACTTCTGTTGCAGCTTTAACAGCTCCAACATCTCCACGTACCATAACAGATACTAATCCTGATCCTATTTTTTCTGTTCCTATTAATACAACTTCTGCTGCTTTTGCCATTGCATCTGCTGCTTCTATTGCTGCTACCAATCCTCTTGTTTCTATCATTCCTAATGCTTCTTGTGCCATTTTAAATTCCTCCTAATTATTATTAATTTTATTTTTATATGAGTTTTAATATTTACTTTTCTTAATTTTTATCAAGTCCACTTATTCTTAACATCTTTTCTGTTGAATCTTCCGGTCTTGCAATTACGTACTTAGATATTACACCACTTACTCCCTTTGCTGCCTCTTCTGCTGCTTCAATGGCTGCTCTAACATCCTCTACACTTCCTCTAAATTTCACCATAATAATAAGTGGAACCGGAAGCTCATCTGCATTTGCAGGTTTATTTCTATCAAAAGTTTCAATTTTAACATTTGCAGCTTTACATCCAGCATCTGCTGCTACAAAAGCTGCTGTTAACCCAAATACTTCTATCATTCCTACAGCATTTGCCATATGTTTACTCTCCTATGTTTTATTGATTAATTATTGCAATCTTTAAACCTTTCATGGCAAGATTAGTCTCATGGCCTTCATTAATCTTATCTAGGGAATACGTATGTGTAATAAGTTTTTCTATTGGAAGTCCAATTCCTTTAGCTCTCTTTAAGAAATCAAAAGTTGTAGCATAATCTCTTAATGTGTATACCCATGATCCAACTACTGTTATTTCTTTAGAGCAAATATCAAAGTGTGGATTAATTGTTGCATCACCACCATTTATGAAGAATCCTAATTCACATAGTCCTCCACCATTTCTTATGAATTTATATATGTTTGCATGAGCTATTGGTGAACCTGTACATTGGAATGCAAAGTCAGATAAGTATCCACCAAATGCTTCTTTAACGCCTTCTGATAGGGCTTCATTTCCTTTATAGTCTTTGAAATTAACAACATTTCCAGCGCCTAATTCTTTAGCAAATTCAAGCCTTTTTTCTTCTCCATCTACTGCAACAATGTTTTCTATTCCCATTGTGCGTAATACAGCTATACAAATTAATCCAATTGGTCCACAGCCTTGTACTACTACTCTGCTGTTAAATCTTAAAATTCCTGTTGTTTTTGCTCTCTCAACTGCATGAATTAATACTGCACATGGTTCTATTAATATTCTTGAATATAAATCTAAATCGCTTACATTAAATATTGTTGAACCTCCACGTATTACAATATAATCTGCAAACCATCCATTTAAATGAACATCATCATCAGGAAGTAAACCATAAACATCAGCGCCACCAACATTTTGTTTATTTAAATCAAACATTGTGATTTCAGGATTATCCTTAAATATCATACAAGATACAACTTTATCTCCAACATTTAATGGTTTCCCTGCACTATCCTTTGTTACGTTTTTTCCCATTTTAACTATTTCACCAGTACCTTCATGACCTAATACTACTGGTATCAATCCAAATGGATCTCTTTTAAACTCATGAGCATCAGTTCCACAAATACCGCATCCCTCTACCTTTACTAAAATGTCATCATCCCCCAGTTCAGGAATTGGATATTCTTTTATTTCATAATGCTCTAATTCTGTAAGCATAGCAACACGACTTGTTTTAGGAATTGAATTAGCTGATTCATTACATTTACATGCTCCATTTTTGCATCCTGTACTTTCTGTTGCCATTCCTTCTAAAACTTGCTTTACAATTTGCTCTATATCAATATTAGTCATTTCTTTTCCCTCCTTTTATCTAATACATAAGCTATCTGACATAACACATCTTCTACGCTTTGTAAAAGTGTTTGCAGATGTTAATCCTTCTCCTGTTCTACTTGCTATTGTAAATGTACAGAAACCTTCTCCTCCAAAGCCAAGTGCTGCATATGAAGGTGCATTTTTAACTAAAATTGCAGTATCCATTGCTTTAGCATATTTAGTTAATGTGTTAACGTTTTTAGAATGTATATGTGCTGAATGCCTATTTCCATGTTCAAGCCATACACATTTTTCAATTGCATCATCTACATTTTTTGCTCTAACAACACCAAGTATAGGCATCATTAATTCTTCTGAAATTAATGGATGTTCCTTTTCACCTTCAAAAATGATACATCTTGTCCCTTCTGGTGCATCAACACCTATCATTTTTAATAATGTAGCAGCATCTCTGCCTACACATTTACGATTAAGGCCATTAGATGTTAATACAGTAGATATCAGCTTTTCTTCTTGCTCCTTAGAAATTATATAACCACCATTTTCTTTTAAATAATAAATTAATTCATCAATTATTTTTTCTACAGCTACAACTTCTTTTTCAGCTATACATGGAAGATTATTATCAAAAGTACAGCCATTTATTATATGTGCAGCTGCCTGTTGAATATCTGCTGTTTCATCTACTAATACCGGTGGATTTCCAGCGCCTGCACCAATTCCTCTTTTTCCTGATGAAAGTACTGCAGTTACTACCCCGGGGCCTCCAGTTGCTGCAATTAAAGGTATGTCTTTATGTTCCATCATTATATTACTTGTTTCTAGTGTTGGTTTATTTAATGAAACAACTATATTTTCTGGACCTCCAGCTTCAATTGACGCTTCATTTACAAGTTTAACTGCAAAGTTTGACACTTTTACTGCTGCTGGATGAGCACAAAATACAACTGTATTGCCACCTGCAATCATTCCTATACTATTGCACAAAATAGTTTCACTAGGATTCGTACAAGGTGTTATTGCACCTATTACTCCAAATGGCCCCATTTCAACTAATGTAAGCCCTCTATCTCCAGACCATGCTTCTGTTTTAATATCTTCTGTTCCTGGAGTTTTTTCTGCAAGAAGTTGATGTTTTAATATTTTATCACCAACGTTTCCCATTCCAGTTTCTTCTACAGCCATTTTTGCAAGAGTTTCAGCATTTTCTAATGTCTTCTTACGAATATTATTTATAATCTTTTCACGAAAATCCAATGGCATTTTTTGCATTACTTTTTGTGCTTCTTTTGCTGCTCTTATTGCATCATTCATATCATCAAATAATCCAGGCTCTTTACTTTCATTTTTATTTACACCTAAATTTGCAATTACATTTTCTATAATTGACTTGATCTGCTCTTCATTTACTGACATAACATAACCTCCTCTAAGCATTTCTGTCCATATTCTGCTAGTGCACTATCTTGTTCTTCTGTTCCTCCACTAACACCTAATCCACCTATTAACTTTCCTTTATAAAAAAGTGGAACTCCGCCACCAATAATAACTACTTTTCCTTCATTAGTAAATTGAATTCCATATAAAGAACATCCAGGCTGGCTTAATTTTTTTAGCTCTAATGTGGACATTTTAAGTGCCACTACAGTATATGATTTATTTAGTGCAACATCATAGCTAGCAATATATGAATCATCCATGCATTGAATCGCAATTGGCCTTCCAGCCTCATTTGATATAGCTACAACTACTGATACACCTATTCTTTTTGCCTCTTCTTTTATCTTTTCTGTTAGAAAAATTGCCTTTGACAAATTCATCTTAGGAGTTATAAATTTATTTATAGTTTCTTCTACCATGCTTTGTACATAGGCCTCATTCATCTTGTTTCCTCTTTTCTAAACTCTATCTAAGATTTAATTGATCCATTATTTTCTTTGTAATTTCAGTCACTAAGCCTTTATCAGATTCATTATGAGATTTACATGATCCACCACAAGTATGACAACTTGGCTTTCCTGATAATGTATTTGGACATAGATTTGCAGGATGCTTTCCTGTCATTCCAAATTGACGTCTTATTTCATATAATTTTTCAACTTGTTCCTCTGATAATTCCTGTGGACCTCCTAAGTGCTCAGAAATATATAGTAGATTAGCATAGAATTCTAAAGATTCCATCTTCATATAAGCTGCCTCTAATGAATCCGAGTAAGTTAATGCTCCATGATTTTCTAAAAGCACTGCATCAAAATATTGTAGATATTCAGATACTGCATCAGGAATTTCCTCAGTAGAAGGTGTTCCATATTTAGCTATTGGCACACATCCTAATGCAATTACAGCTTCTGGCATAATAGGTTGTGTTAAAGGTCTTCCTGCAATTGCAAATCCTGTTGCATACATTGGATGTGCATGCACTACTGATTTAACATCTGGCCTTTCTTTATATACTCTTAAATGCATTTTTATTTCTGATGAAGGCTTAAATCCCTTATTTGCAAATAATATGTTTCCATCTATATCAACCTTACAAATAAATTCTGGGGTCATAAAGCCTTTACTTATTCCTGTTGGTGTACATAAAAACTCATTTTCACTAATCTTAACAGAAATGTTTCCATCATTTGCTGCTACCATTCCGCGGTTATAAATACGTTTTCCAATTTCGCACATTTGTTTTTTTATTTCAAATTCATTCTGCATTTTTTTCCTCCTTATTTTTAATCAGCTATTTTAAATAACTAACCAGTTCATTAATTCCTTCTCCAGTAACGGAGCTTACTTTAAATATCTTTTTGCACCCAGCTAGTTCAAGCCATCTAACCGCTTGTTTAATCTTGGCATTTTCTTTATCTATTTGTGTTACAATTCCTATGACTTCTCTACTTGCCATGCTTACAATATTAGGTGCAAATAGTGTAAAAGGTTCTATTGCCGATGCCATAAGCGCGATTATATCTGCTTCATATGAATATATAGCAAGTGCTCCTCCAAGCATTTTTGTCTGTATATATTCTCCTGGAGTATCTATAATCCAGTCTGCATAGCTCACAGCCTGAGTCTTTTCATATCTACGCTTTTCACCACTTAATACTTGCTTTAATGTTGTCTTACCACATTCACTTCGTCCTATTAAAATTACTTTTTTCATACCTATGTCCTTGTAATATTGCAGATTGTAAAATTTAATGTTTCTTTGCAATATTCTGTTAATGCTTTTAATCCTGCATCAACTTCTGAAATTGTACCTGTTATAATTAATGTTCCACTGAATCTATCTATAAACCCTATCTCTATTCCTGCTGCTTTTAATGCAATATCTCCAGCAATAATTGATGTCTCTGCTGGACTCATTGTGACAATTCCAATTGCAGATTTTGTATAATCAATTTTAGGATCTAGTCCTAGTTTTTTATATAATACTTTATCTGGATTCGCAATTACATGTGCCAATGTAATTTGTTTACCCGGTACAATTTCTTGAATTATTCGCATTCTATCTTCTAAGGAGAATTGATCCATATTAAGCCTCCTTGTTATTTTGACTTAACCCCCAATTTTTCCATTTAGCCCTACATTGTTCACTATTTCAAGTAGCTCTTCCATCTTTTCTGGTGTAGGCGGTTCTATATCATCAAGTAAGTAATTTCTATCTAATCCTGTATACTTGTCCCTTCCAAGTCTATGATAAGGCAGTAAATGTAACTCTTTTACGTTATTTAATGTTTTTGAAAACTTCGCAATATCCAAAATATCTCTTTCTGAATCATTAAAGCCTGGAACTACAGGAACTCTAATGGTTAAATTGGACCCATATTCTGAAATCTTTCTAGCATTTTCCAATACTTTAGAATTATCTCTTCCTATATATTCTTTATGCTTTATTGGATTCATATGTTTTATATCCATTAATACATAATCTATTTCAGGCAAAAGTCTTTCTATTATACTGAAATCTGCTGCTGCTGTTGTCTCTATCGCCGTTGTTATTCCAACGTCTTTACATCCTTTTAGCAATCCATACGCAAAATCTGGTTGAAATAAACATTCTCCTCCTGAAAGAGTAACGCCACCACCGCTTCTTCTATAATATGGACGATCTTTTTCTATTTGCTTTATTACTTCTTCAACTGTAATATCTTCACCTATGCACTTTAATTTTCCATCCACTTTCATTTCTTGTATTGAGAATTCTTGTGACTCTGGATTACAACACCATCTACATCTAAAAAAACATCCTTTCAAAAATATAATGGTTCGTATTCCCGGTCCATCATGTACAGAAAACTTCTGTATATCAAATATTCTCCCTTTTGTTTTCAAGTAATCATTTTCCATATAATTATTTATTTCCTTAAAAACCAATTTGCTCTGTACGATTAATAATATCGTCTTGAAGTGATCTTGAAAGTGATGTAAATAAAGCACTATAGCCGGCTACTCTTACAACAAGAGTTTTATATTCTTCAGGATTTTTTTGTGCATCTAGTAATGTTTCTTTGCTTACTACATTAAATTGAATATGACTTCCCTTTTGGTCAAAATATCCTCTAATAAATGAAACAAAGTTTTCCAAGCCAGCTCGTCCACTCAATGCTGATGGATGAAACTTTTGATTAAATAAAGTTCCATTTGATGCAATTGAATGATCTAACTTTGATACAGAGTTTGCTGCTGCCGTAGGACCTTTGACATCCTTTCCTGCTGATGGTGAAACTCCATCTGCTATAGGTTTATGTGCAAGTCTTCCATCTGGAGTTGCGCCTGTTTGACCACCAAGTGGAACATTAGCTGATACAGGATACAATCCAGCTTGGTATTGACCTCCTCTTGGATTCTTATATTTTTCTAAAGGTTTTGTGTAGGTATATGCAACATCTCTTGCAAAACTATCAACTTCAGGAATATCATTTCCAAACTTAGGTATCTTATCAATTTCTTCTAGCAGTTTATCATACTTATTCTTCTTATCTTGAGGTATTCCTATACTATGTTCAACTATAGTTGCAATTTTAGATATTTGTTCTTCATTAACTTTAATTTTTTTATTTAATAATTCTCTTACTATGTCTTTTGTAATATGTTCTATTTTATTAATTGAAACATCTTTACCATAGTTATTACGTAGAGCTTCTCTATACTCTTCTAATGTTAATAAATGTTTATCAAAAACAAGTACCTTTATTGCATATAAGGAATCAGCCATATTTGCTATTCCAAATCCTTGTGGACCAGTAAAATTATATACTGCACCACCTTCTTGTACAGATTTTCCTTTCTTTATGCAATCTTCTATCATACAAGAAAGATATGGAAGCGGGCAACGATCTCTATGCGCCATATCTATAGAATTATCTGCATTGACTAATAATTCTATACAATAATTCATTTGTTTTTTATATGCATCGTAAAATTCATCAAAAGTTTTCATTTGACTAATATCACCTGTAGGTACTCCTACCAATTCACCATTATCCATGCCATTTTCAAATACTAATTCTAAAGGTCTACACATATTAAAGAATGCTGCATCATGCCATCCTTCTGTTTTTCCTGCTTTCTGAGGTTCAACACAACCAATAATGTTATATTCCCTAGCATCTTTTAAAGTTAATCCTCTATTAACTAGCGATGGTATAATAACTTCATCATTATAGTAAGCAGGTAGTCCTATTCCAGTCCTAGTTAACGTTGCTGCTTTAATAAGAAAATCCTGTGGTGTTTTGTTCCAGACTCTAACAGATAGTGAAGGCTGAGGTAACATTATATGTAATGATGCCTCTATGCACATATAAGACAGATCATTTGTAACATCTACACCTTCTCCATCTTGACCTCCAGCAATCAAATTTTGAAAAAGACCATATCCTGCAAACCCCTCTGCTGAACCTGCATCTCTAACTTTATTAAGTTCATTTAGTTTCACCCAAATGCAATCAATAAGTTCTTGTGCTTCTTCTTTATTTATTGCTCCACTTTTTATATCCGCTTCATAATATGGATACATATATTGATCAAATCTTCCTGGTGATATAGAATGTCCACTTGATTCTATTTGAAGGAGCATCTGAACAAACCAAAAAGATTGACATGCTTCATAAAAATTTCTTGCACCTTTTTCAGGCACTCTATCACAATTTTTAGCTATTTTTTCAAGCTCTTTTTTTCTTTTTTGATCATTACATTTTTGTGCAAGTTCTTTTGCAAGAACCGCATATCTTTTTGCATAGTTGATTACTGCATTACAACTTAAAATAACAGCATTCAAAAAATGACTTTTACTAGCATAATTCATATCTGAAACATTACATCTTTCTAGTTCATCTTTCGCTTCTTTTATAATACCTTCATAACCTATTTCTAAAATTTTGTCATAGCATACCGTTACATGTCCAACACCATTATAGTAATAATTTCCTGGTGTAAAAATATTATGCTCAATTGCTTTTATTGCTTCTGGAGCCATATATGATGTAGCAAGCTCGCTTGTAGTTTTGCCTTTCCAATATCTGTAGATATTTTTTAAAGTTTCTTTAGTTTCTTCTGAAATATAAAATGGATCAGCAGCTCTTTTTTCGATGGTATCAAACTCATCTTCAAGCCAGGAAAACGAAAACTCTGGAAAGACTTGACATCCTCTTGGTGATTTTGTAGAACTTCCTACTATAAGCTCATTATCTCTAATTACTATTGGTATATTTTCTAATATATTTGCAAATGCTTCTGCACGTCTTGTAATAATTGGTTTTCCTTCAGTTTTTAAATAAGAGTCTGTAATTAATACTGCTCTATCAGATTCAATTTCAGGCATTTTTTCAAATAGTGCATTTACTAGCTTGTCTATTCGTGGGCTTTTGGGAATACTATAATTATCCATGTTTTCCTCCTCCCTATTTTAGGTTTAATTGTTCCATCACCTTCTTTGTAATTTCTGCAATTATATCTTTATTAACTTCTTCACTTTCTACATGTTTATTTAATATTGCTTCACCTGGATGTCTTCCTGTTAATCCATAAGATTCACGCATGTTGCAAAGTTTTCTTACTTCATCTTGTGGTAATTCATTAGGACCTCCAAGTTGTCTTGATATATATAGTAATTGTGCATAAAATTCTACCGATTCCATCTTATGATATGCTCCTAGTAATGAATCTCCATAAGTTAATGCACCATGATTTTCTAATAATACTGCATCATAATTTTGTAGATACTTAGATACTGCATCTGGTATTTCCATTGTTGATGGAGTTCCATATGCCGCTATTGGAACTTCTCCTAATGCAATTACTGCTTCTGGCATAATTGGTTGATTAAGAGGTATTCCTGCAATTGCAAATCCTGTTGCATACATCGGATGTGCATGTACTACTGATTTTACATCTGGCCTTTCTTGATAAACACGCATATGCATCTTTATTTCAGATGATGGCTTAAATTTTCCATTTCCTTGAATTAGATTTCCCTCTTTATCAACTTTACATATATAATCTGGTGTCATAAATCCTTTGCTTACACCTGTTGGAGTACATAAGTACTCATTGTCACTAATTTTCACAGAAATGTTTCCATCATTTGCTGCAACCATTCCTTTATCATAGATCCTTTTCCCTATCTCACAAATTTGTTTTTTTATTTCATACTCTGATATCATATTGTTTCCTCCTTAAATCTTGTACATTTTATGTTTAAACTTCTAGCTTGTATCTTTTATTTTGTTGTTTTTATTTGTTTTATTTCTGTTTAATTGGATTATATCACTACAAAACAAGTAAATCAACTAAAACTTTATATATTTTTGTATTGTTTTTATTGGATTCTCTGTTATTTCGTTAGATATGTTTATAATTTCCTTACTTCCATGAATCATAGCACAGCTATAATCCGCTATTAATAGCATCTCCTTATCATTATCCTGATCTCCAAATGCCATTATTTCATCTTCTTCACTTAAAAAAGACTTTTTAATCTGCTTCACTGCCATTCCTTTATTTACTCCTTGGCCTGTAAAGTCAAGCCATTCTTCTCCATAATAGGATATATTGAAATCTTTGAAAGATTCTATTATCCAAGGCTTATCAATAATTTGTCTATTCTTTTTGTATACAGAAATTCTTAATGGATCTTCTGGCAGATCATCAGCATATTTTATCTTCATAACATTTCCTTTTACTCGATTTAGATATCTTAAATATGATTGATTTTTTGATGTGGTATACAATGTATAAACTCCGGATATTAAGCAATCATATCCATTTTGTTCTAATTTATTTACAAGATTTACGGTCTTATCTTTTTCTATGCACTTTTTATTTAATATCCTTCCACGGTAAGTAATTAGCGCACCATTTTCGCAAATTAAAAATATAGAATCTTTTGTTTTTTTCATAAATTTGCTTAATTCCTTGTATGAACGTCCGCTTGCAATTGCAAAATAAATATTTTTCTCTACTAATTTTTTAATTGTATATATTGTTTGTTCATCAACTTCTTGTACTCCATGTGGCAATAATGTTCTATCAAGATCACTTACCACCAATTTAATCATGTTTAAACTACACCTTTTGTTAATAAGATGTTTGCATAAACAGCCTTTTCACCTGTAGCAATAACTGCGTAAGCTTTTTTCGCACGCTCATAAAATTCAAATCTTTCTATATATTCTACATTTGGTCTATTATCATGATGTTTATCTAAAATAGAGTTATATTCATCCCAAATAACTGGAACAATAGTATCTCCTTTAACCACTTCCATTAATCCAAATGGTGCTTCACTATATTTAATATCAAGTGGAAATAATTCTAAAATTGCATCTAATAATTCTGGAACCCCATGGCCATCTGATCTTACTACTTTTTTACCACATGTTTCTGAAGGGAAATTTCCATCAGCAATCACTATAGTATCTCCATGTCCCATTTCCATAAGAGTTTTTACTAGTTCTGGTGATAATATTTTAGGAATTTTATTTAACATTATTATTTCTCCTTTCAAAAAGGCTTGTCACTTTTGAAGTGACAAGCTCAAAACATAATATATTTATTTTATGTTTGATTCATATTAAATTAAACACAATTTATTAGTCATATAAGTTTGGTGCAATATTTTTGTCATCCATGTTTTTAGCTGTATACCATTGACATCCTGTATCAACATCGGAAACTGACTCACCTTTTGCTGCTTTGACAGCTAATTCAACAGTGTTACGTCCTATAGAAAGAGGATCTTGTGTTACTGCACCTGCTAATGTACCATCTTTTACTGCACCTTTTATTAATGCACCAGAATCAAAAGCAACACCAATAACATCTTTATTAAGCTTATTTAAATTTGCATTTGCATTTACTAAAGCTTCACCAGTAAATTGATTTGAAGCATAAATACATATTGTATCTGGTTTATTTAATAAATTGATACCATCAGTTGTAGCTTGTTCAGCATTTACTGTTGCTGGTACTGCTACGTCAATTATCACATCTGGATTAGAAACTTTATTCATCCATTTATCATGTCCTTCTATGGAAACTACCTTACCATCTGCTTCTATTAAAGTTTTTATCTTATCAATGAATCCAGATCCACGATTTACTATAGATTCAGATGTTGCATCTTGGTTCATTACACCTATTCTTACTGTTGAAGTAGCACTTGCAATCTTTTCTTTAACTAGCGGATAAGTATTTTCTGCTGCTAATTCACCTGCTTTATAGTTATCTGTAGATGCATTTGCAAAAACTGCACCTTCTGGAGCACCTGGTACACCAGAATCAAATCCTATTATTGGAATTCCAGCATCTTTAGCAGATTGAATACTTTCTAAACATGCTTCAGTACTTAAAGCTGCAAGTCCAATTGCATCCGGTTTTAAATTAATAGCATTATTTAGCATTTGTACTTGATCTGCAATATCTGATTCTGTATTTGGTCCTACAAATTCAATTTTTGCACCAAGTTCAGCCGCCTTCTCATCAGCACCTTGTTTAACTGCTTGCCAGAATTGATGTTGGAATCCTTTAGATACTAAATATACATACAATTCACCATCTGCTGACTCCTCTGTTGCTTTTTCAGGTGCTGCTGATGAATCTTGTGCTGGTTTTGAACCACATCCAATCATCATAGACCCAAGTATTGCTGTACAAAGCATTAATCCTAATAATTTTTTTTTCATAAACCTTACCTCTCTTATCTTTTATTTTTTTTTCTTCTATTAATAACATCCGCAAATACGGCTGCAATTAAAACAAAACCTGTAATAAATTGTTGGTAATGTGGTTGCAATCCGATTAAAGGTAGGCCTGTCTTTAATACTGACATAATAAATACACCTATTAAAGTACCTGCTATTGTTCCATATCCACCACTCATAGAAGTACCGCCGATTACTACACCTGCTATAGCATCTAATTCAAATCCTGCACCACCGCCAGGTAGCATTACAGAATAAGTAGCAGCATATGCAACACCAGCTATTCCTGCAAAAGTACCTGAAATTACATAAGCTAAAGTTTCCCATTTGACGACGTTTACACCAGAAAGTCTAGTTGCTTCTTTGTTACTTCCAAGTGATAAAATATAACGTCCTGGTTTTGTTTTAGTTAAAATTATTGACATTACAATAGCTAAAACAACTAGTAAAATGAAACCTGTTGGAATAATCAGTGAGTCTTGTCCACTTCCTATAGTCATTTTAAATATCTTACGATACCATCCATCTGCTGAAGCTGCTTGTGGCCATGTTACACTTTGAGCCTTTGTAAATATAGAGCCTAAACCTTTTGAAATCATCATTGTACCTAATGATGCTATAAATGGTGGAAGTCCCATAATTGATACCATTAAACCATTACATAACCCAAAGAACATGCCTATCAAAATACCAATAATTAAACATAACCAAATTGGAAATCCACTATTAACAGCAAGTGATCCAGCTATTAATGATGAACATACTAATACAGTACCTATTGAAAGGTCTATTCCTCCGGTTATAATAACAAACGTAACACCTATTGCCATAAATCCAATATAATATGAAGCATCAAATATACTTACTAAAGTTGTGAACTGACGAAATGCTGGACTCATTAAAGAAAAGAATATAAATAGCGCTATCAGTGCTAGAATTGCAATCAATCTTTGAGTTCCAATTGCCTTTACAAATTTATTATTTAATATTGATTTTTTTAGTGAATTTTCTTTCTTTTCCACGTTTTTATCCTCCTAGAATTGATTTCTTAATGTTGCTGCATTCATAATAGATTCTTGTGTAGCTTCTTCAATTGGTAATTCTCCTGTTTTTCTTCCTTCATTCATAACAATTATTCTATCACTCATTCTAAGAATTTCTGTTAATTCAGAAGAAATCATAATAATTGATTTACCTTGAGCTACGAGTTCATTCATTAAAGTATATATTTCGCTCTTTGCACCAACATCAATACCTCTTGTCGGCTCATCAAAAATTAATATATCGCAGTCTTTTATAAGCCACTTTGCAATAACAACTTTTTGTTGATTCCCACCAGATAATGTAACAACAGGAGTTTCTACTGATGCCGTTTTAGTTTTTAATTTTTCTGCATAATCTTTAGCTACGTCTTTTTCTTTTTTCTTATTTATAAATATCCCATTTACAAACTTATCTAATGATGACATTGTAGAATTCTCAGTCACTGTTTTATCAAGAACTATTCCATATCGCTTACGATCTTCTGATAAATATCCTATTCCTGAATTAACTGCATCCATCGGGCATTTGATTTCTACTTTTTTACCATTTACATAAATAGTTCCACTATCTATCTTATCTGCTCCAAATATTGCTCTTGCTGTCTCAGTTCTTCCTGATCCCATTAATCCTGAAAAACCTATGATTTCACCCTTTTTTAATTCAAAGCTAACATTCCTTACACTTTTGCCAACATTTAAATTTTCTACTTTTAAAACTACAGGTGCATCTTTTGGTACATTACTCTTTTCTTTAGGATCTTCATAAATTGTTCTTCCAACCATCATGCTTATTATTTCTTCTTTCGTAGAATCTTTTGTTATAATTGTACCTACATATTCTCCATCACGCATTACAGTAACTCTATCAGTAATTACATTAATTTCATCCATCCTATGAGAAATATAAATAATTCCAATATCTCTAGATCTTAAATCTCTAATTATTTTAAATAACTCTTCGATTTCAGATTCTGTTAATGCAGCAGTAGGTTCATCGAAAACGATTACCTCAGCATCTTGCGAAATTGCCTTAGCAATCTCGCACATTTGCTGCCTGCCAACTGTAAGATTACCCATAGTTTCACTAGGATCGATATCAATATGTAGTTTATCAAACAACTTTTTAACTTCCTGATTCATTTGGTTATCATTGATAAACTTACCATTCATCATTTCTCGCCCTATAAAAATATTTTGAGCTACTGTTAAGTGATTCATCATATTTAATTCTTGATGTACGATAATAATCCCAGCTTCTTGTGCTTCTTTTGGACTAGAGAACTCAACCTCTTTTCCTTTATAAATTATCTCTCCACTATCCTTACTATAAATACCAGTAAGAACCTTCATTAATGTTGATTTTCCTGCTCCGTTTTCACCCATAAGTGCATGTACTTCGCCTTTTTTAAGCTCCAAACTTGCTGCCTTAAGGGCATGTACTCCAATAAAAGATTTATCAATATCTTTCATTGTTAATATAGTCTCCCCCACAGTATCACCTTCCATTTCTTATTTGCATTTCTGTTTGGTATGTTTAAAGTATAGCACCATTTTTATCTTTATTTAATTGAATATATTACAAAAAACAGTTAAAATAATACTATTTTTTATTTGTTTTTATTCTTATTCACTTTTAAATAAGGTATAATATCACACAAACAAAATAAATCAATCATTTTGTATTTCTCTAAATTGACGCCCTATAAAAGGAAATAGAATCTTTTGATTTTCTTCAGTATACATATCCTCTTTTGTAATTAGTTTTGATCCACAATCCAAATATTTAATATAATTTTCACCTTTTATTATCTTAGCTGCTTGTTCAACTCCAAAATATCCCATATTAAAAGGCTTTTGTATTACAATTCCATTAAGAACGCCTTCTTCCAATAGTTTTACTTCTTCTAAAGAATTATCAAATCCCATTATTCCAATCTTTTTTTCTAATCCAAGTTCTTTAACAGCTTTTGCTGCTCCCATGCATGAATATTCATTTAAAGCTGCAATCATATTAATATCCTGATGTTCCTTTATAATTTCTTTAGTCAAGTCATAAGCCTTATCATATTTAGATTCGCAATACACCACTTCTATGATTTTATCTTCATATATTTCAAGTCCATCTCTAAATCCATTTTCTCTTTGAAGTGCTGTCGATGACCCTTTAACATGGCTAACTATGGCTATTTTTGTATCATTATTTATGAAGTTTCTCATGTAATTCCCCATTTTTTGCCCTGCAATAAAATTTCCTGTTGAGACAACACTATCTGCAATATCAGAATTAATTTCAGAATCAATTAACACTAGTTTTATGCCTTTACTCTTTATCTTCTCTGCCATAGGTGTTGTTTCTGTGTAATTTGATGCCGAAAGCAAAATAGCCTGTGGTTTTTTTTCAATAGCTTTTTCTATTAGTTGATTTTGCTCTTCATAATCAGATTCATCTTTTGGAGCCCATATAGTTAAATTAACGTTATATTCTTTTGCTGCCATCTTTGCTCCCGAAAGTAACGCCATCCAAAATTCATTATTTTCATCAATACTTTTAGAAATATATATCATATTTAATGGTTTTCTATTATCAATGGTTTTAACAGAAAATAATATTATGAAAATTGCTAGTATAACTAATGCAATGACTCCTCTTTCTAATATCTCTTTCTTACTCTTCATAAACACTTTTCCCCTTTTTCGGAATTTTTATTTTTACAGTGGTTCCCTTTAGAGGTTCACTTTCATAAACTAGTCCATATTCCTTTCCATAGCTTAACTGTAATCTCATTTGTACATTATTAACTCCTACACCATTAGATTTATCATTTTTCTTTTTAGAATCAAATATACTATCAAGCTGATCTTTATTCATACCAATTCCATTGTCTTTAACTAAAATTTCAACATCGTTATCATAATCATATCCTTCAATTAATATCATCCCTTTACCTTCTTTATATTTAATTCCATGATATATAGCGTTTTCAACTATTGGTTGTAATACTAGCTTAATTATGTCAACATAATATATACTTTTTTGAACATCTATCTTAAATTCAAGCTTATCTTTATACCTCATTTTTTCAATTGTTAAATAACTTTTTACATAATCTATTTCTTTTTCTATAGTAGTAATTTCTTCTTCATTGCTTATACTTTGCCTTAATAATTTTGCAAGAGATGATGTCATAACTACAACTTCTTTTGTTTTATTCCCTTCAGCCATCCATATTATAGAATCTAACGTATTATAGAGAAAATGGGGATTGATTTGAGATTGCAAAGCCTTCAATTCACTTTTTCTTTTTTGCTTCTGCTCCTGTATATTTTGTTCCATTAATTTTTTGATTTCGGCTATCATAATATTAAAAGAATTACTTAAGCTCCATATCTCATTCTTATTAAAAACTTCTATATTTACATTTTCAAAATTCCCCTTTTCAACTTCTTTCATAGAATCTCTTAAAACTTGTAAAGGTTTAGTTATTTCTTTAGAAATAACTATCGAAATCAACATAGCCAATCCTAAAATAACACTTGTAATAATCCCATACACAGCCTTCATTTCTTTATCATTTTTTATTAGTTCATCCATATACGCAACACCAACAACTGTCCATCCAGTTTTGGGAGATTTGCTAAATGTATATACACAGCTATCTCCTTTTACATCTGTAACAAAATAATTTTCCTCACTACTCATGATTTTTTCTATCTTTTCACTCATAAGTCCACTGTATATAAGCTGTTGCTTAGGATGATATATAATATTTCCATTCTCATCTATAATAAATACATATCCCTTTTTTCCCAAACTATTTTTTTCACATAAATCACTTATTGCATTATAATTTAGGTCAATAAAAAAAACGCCTTCTTGTTCATTAGTATAAGGATTTATCAATGTTCTACATAATGTAATAACCCATTTATAATTATCCTTAATTACATTTTGAACATGTGAAGACGAAACAAAAGTATCTCCATTTCTTAAAACAGCATTTTTATACCACCCATTATCTTCTAAAGATACAAATTCTGAAAGCTTATCTTTACCATCATTTATAATATATTTATCATTCTTATCAATAATTGCAATATTGCATATATCTTCTCTAGTTTCTCTTACAGTTTCGAATAGTTCTAAAATTCTTTTGTTATTTATTTCATAATTTACACTTGAATCATCATCAAACAAGTAAGATTGTACTGCACTATTTTTTGCAACCAATGTAGAAATGTTATCCATGGATACAATATACGAATCTATATCATTATTTATTTGCTTAATAATTTTTGTAGTATAATCTACTGAGTTATTTCTTGCTATCTTTTCCGTATAGTTTAAAGATATAAAGCTGATTAATAATAACGCACTTATAATCAGTGTTGAAAATAGTAATAATATAGATGTTCTAATATTTAAATACTGAAAAACTTGTAATGTTTTCATTTTTCTTTTCATGTTATTTTTTCCTCACTTCCTTTACATATTCTTTTGGGCTTTTTCCAGTTGCTTTTTTAAAAGCTATACTAAAGTAATGAGGATCTCTAAAACCTACTTTTTCTGAAATTTCATAATTTTTTAGGCTTGTGTTTTCTAATAACTCTTTTGCTTTTTGCATTCTAGTCCTCATTAGCACTTCCATAAAAGTATCTCCTGTATAATTTTTAAATATTGTGCTAAAATGGCTAATACTGACGCAAACATATGAACATATCACATTTAAATTCAAATCAAAATCACCATAATGTTTTTCAATATAATCAAGTGCTAACATAGCTTGTTTATTTCCATCAGAATCTCTTTGCTTATACATTTCATCACATGACATATAACAAAACTCCTTTAATATTAACATAGCTTCTCTTAATGATCTTGATTCTGTTATTCTAGTTATAACTTCTTCTTTCTTTCTATATATAAAATCATCTGTCAAATTATATGTTCTTAATAAATCGCAAGCTTGTGAAACGATTTCAAATAAATACAAGCATATTTTATTTTTTCTTATGTAAGCATTTTTTAATAACTCTTGTATTTCTATAATTTTTTCTTCTATTTGTTTTTTCTCATTTAATTTAATTCCCAAAATCACCTTATCAATTACGTTATCTAAATTCACTGAACCATTTAATTTATTCTTTAATTTTTCTCTATCAAAAATTTGATTTTCATCCCACAAATACCTATATAAAAGTAGCTGTTCTGCATCTTTATAAGACTTATGTAAATCCGATAATGAATAAACAATTTCTCCTACGCTTATTGTAATCGTTAACTTTAATACTTTGAAAACTTCTTCTTGAATCTCTTTAAATATAAGATTAATTTTATCCTCAAATTCTCTCGAATGGTTTGTCCATAGTAAAATTAATCCTTTGTTATTATCTCCTTTACATACTTCTCCTGCATTATACTTTTTTATTATCTCATCACTTATGTTATATATTACAAAAGATTTCATTTCACCTTTTTTGATTTTATCTTCATTTGCATTATATAAATCAGAATAGATATCGATTTCAACAATTGCAACTCTATATTCTAGATAATCCATTTGAAGCCCATATTCTTCAATGTCTTTACGACTTTCCTCTTCTATTTCATTTCCCATAATGAGCTTTTCTATGATCTTAGATTGTATCAAAATTCTATTTTTAAAATAACTTTTATTAAGTTTATCAAATTCTGCTTCAACTTCTCTTTTCTTATCTAGATTTTTCTTTAAGTTACCTAGTATTTCAGAAAGTTCATATGCAGTAACAGGTTTTGAAAGATATTCTGATACACCATATTTAATTGCCTTTTTTGCATATTCAAATTCATTATAACCACTAAAAATAATAACATTAATTGGTAAATGATTTTCATAAATATATTTGCTTAAATCAATACCATCTATAAATGGCATGCAAATATCTGTAATAACCACATCAACTTTATTTTTTTTAATATACTCTATTGCTTCTTTGCCATTTTCACATACTGACAATAATTCATATCCAAGTTCATTCCAGTGAATATTCTCAGCAATTGCCTCTCTAACTAAAACCTCATCATCTACTAACAATAACTTATACATAAATACCTCCTAAGGTCTGTATTAATAATTTGTTATTCTTATAATACATTTCATATAAATAGGTGTCAATTCGCAAAAGGCAAATTTTATGAAAAAAACTTCATCACTAATTTAAAATTAATGATAAAGTTTTTACGTTTATTATTTATCAAAGTTCATATTTTGGAGTAAAGCTGCAAATGGATTATCACTCATAGATTCTTTTTCTGCTTCCTTTTGCATCTTCTTCATGTACTTTTGTACATCTCTCTTATCTACTTTTCCTGATTTATCAAATCTCTTTTTAAATACAGATGCCTTTTCTCTAAAGTTACAATTTGAACCTGGGCATACGTAAATTGCACCTTCTCCCTGTCCTCTAAGCTCAAGTTTTTTCTTACATTCAGGACATCTTGCATTAGTTGTTCTTGATACACTTTCTCTATATCCACATTCTCTGTCTTGACAAACATTCATTACTCCATTTTTACCTTTAACTTCTAATAAATATTTCCCACACTGAGGACATTTCTTTCCTGTCTTATTATCATGAACAAATCTATGACTATCACCTTTTACATCTTCAACAAGAGCAATTGTGTAGTTTCTCATTTCTCTAACAAATTCATGGCCTTTTTCTTTTCCCTTGCTTATTTCATCAAGTCTCTTTTCCCATTTTGCAGTAAGAAGTGGTGATTTTAACTCATTTGGAACTAATTCAATAAGCTGTTTCCCTTTTGATGTAGGTACTATTTCTTTGCCTCTTTTTTCAATAACAAAAGAACTATATAGCTTTTCTATAATGTCAGCACGAGTTGCAACTGTTCCAAGTCCACCTGTCTCATTTAATGTTTTTGCTGCATCTTTTCCTACACTTATATACTTTTGTGGATTTTCCATTGCAGATAAAAGTGTACCTTCATTAAATCTTGCCGGTGGCTTTGTTTGAGATTTCTTTGAGTTTACTGAATTTAATGATATCTTATCACCTTTATTCATTACTGGTAATATTTGATCCTTTAAATCTTCTGAAGAATCTTCTTCTACAAGCTCTTTATCATAAACTTTTTTAAAGCCTTTACTTTTTATAACTTTACCTTTAGCGATAAATCTTTCACCATTTGCATTTAATTCAATTGTAGTTTGAATATATTCAAAAGGTGGAAGCATAACACTTAAAAATCTCTTTACTACTAAATCATAAACCTTTCTTTCTTCTGAACTTAAACTCGAAAGATTAGGTCTTTCTTCTGTTGGAATTATTGCATGGTGATCGCTTACCTTTGAATCATCTACAAAACTTTTATTCCCAGTTATTTTAGTTTTAAGTAATTCCTGTGCTACTAATCTATATTCACCTGTAGCAACTGCATTCAATCTTTCAGGAATTGTTGCTACAATATCACGAGTTACGTATCTTGAATCAGTTCTTGGATAAGTTAAAATCTTGTAATTTTCATATAATCTCTGCATAATTGATAAAGTCTGCTTAGCAGAAAAACCAAAAAGCCTGTTACAATCTCTTTGAAGTTCCGTTAAATCATAAAGCGCTGGAGAATATTGTTTCTTTTCTTTTGAATCTACACTAACTACTTCAGCATTAGCTTTATTACATTTCCCTATGACTTTCTTTGCAAATTCTTCATCAAAAATTCTTCCATTATTATCTTTGTTAACCCAATTGAAAGTAACATTGTTCCCCTTACCTTCTATTGTGTAATAATCCTTTGGTATAAAGTTTTTAATTTCTTCTTCTCTTTGTACAATCATAGCTAATGTTGGTGATTGAACACGACCTGCTGATAATTGTGCATTATATTTACATGTAAGTGCTCTTGTTACATTAAGACCAACAACCCAGTCAGCCTCAGCTCTACACTGTGCTGCCTCATAAAGATTTCTGTAAGCATCCCCTGGTTTTAAATTATTGAATCCTTCTATTATTGCTTTGCTTGTTTGCGAAGAAATCCATAATCTTTTAAGTGGCTTTTTAACTCCTGCTTTTTCAATTATCCATCTAGCAACTAGCTCCCCCTCACGTCCTGAATCTGTTGCTATTATGATTTCACTTACATCATCTCTAAGCATTTGCTTTTTAACTTCATAAAATTGCTTTGATGATTTCTTTATTACACTTAGTTTCATATACTTTGGAAGCATTGGTAAAGTGTCCATGCTCCAATTTTTATATTTTACATCGTAACCTTCTGGTGATTGTAGTTCAACTAAATGGCCAAGCGCCCATGTTACAATGTATTTATTGTTTTCTATATAACTTCCTTTATTGTTATTTACTTTCAATACCTTTGCTATTTCTCTTCCTACTGAAGGTTTTTCTGCAAGTATCAGTGATTTTCCCATATTACGTTTCCTTTCATGGCTGTAACTAAATCATTCTAAATTTAGTTTTATACTTCATTATTTTTCTATGAATCTACTTTATTATACCATATAAAACAAAGCTAATGTTCAGTTCATTAAAACATCAGCTTTAATTCTATTTCATTGTAACTCTAAATTATAAAAAAGTAGTATCATCTTTTTCATATATTATCATTATAATCAAGTATCGCTGTATTAAAATACATATTAATCTACTTTGCTAAAATCTAAACATGTGCATTTTTCGATGTTCTCTTCAATAATCTTTGCAGCAACATTAATCCATCCATTACATTTTTCCATAATTATAGAATCACTGCTAATAACATTTTTCAGCTTTTCTAAAACCACATCTGCATTATTTACAAGTTCAACTTCTACATCATATTCATATTTATCTAACAATTCTAATATTCTGATTTTTAATCTGCCTGAATTTGATACAGGCGAATCAAGATAAAATACAGCTTTTTTAATTTTAAGCTTCTGTAAGTATTCTCCTATTAAATTAATTGCTCTATCTGTTTTATCAATTAACTTATATGTACCTCGAAGTCCAGCTAAATCTCTTATTGTACCATCCATACATTTTATTAATGTTGAATTTGATAGCGCAACTTCTAATGTAATTATTAAATTAAATCCATCAACATATACAGTTTGGTTTTCCTCTAAATTTGTTATTTCTTTTTCTTTTCTAAGCTTTAATTCCTCTTTTGAACATGTTGATCTTACTAAGGCTAGCCTTTGCCTTTCAGAAAGTAAATAGTGATTTCCAACAAAGGTTGAAACTTTTTTCAAGTGATATCCTCTATTTAAAAATATATAAATATCCTTTTGTGCTTCTTTTAATTTTATAAGTGATTCTTCATTGAATTCATTAGCATCAGTGGTTACATATCCTCTTTTAACGATTTTTTTATCCATATTCATATCCTTTCATATATTTAAATGTTATATTATATACAAATATAGTTTATATATTGAATATTTTAACCATGTACTATACATAATTATTATATTATTATTTTGTAACAAATGATACAGACTTTTAGCACTAACTTAATGTATCATACATAATATATTCTAAATTAAAGGAGGCTCAACTATGAGTTGTGGTTGTGGAACAGATAAAAAAGATGGAAAAGCGATTGTAGATAGAGTAAGAGAAAAAGGAAAAGAAGATATGAATTTATCTACTCCTCATATAATTACTTGTTCATGTGGAAAAGAGTTTAAAATGAATACATTTGTAGATACATGTCCAAATTGTAAAATGACATATGGAGTTACTCCATGTTCTCAAGGTGATAAGGAAAATATAAAACCTGCTGGAATTAATTATTAATATAAATAAAGATATATATAGCTTATATGTTAAGTTGTATATATCTTTATGCTTAAACGGAAGTTGCTAAGTACATTCCTCCAAAGATAAATACTGAAGTTATCACTAATACCAATATAAATCGCAATATGATCATTTTTTAGAAATACTAATCTCATCTTCATCTATTCCAAGATCTTCTATTCCTGATAATACATAATCTGCATATTCTGAATTTCTATCAATATACCATTTTATTATACTTAAAATCTAAACCTAGTACACTCTTTCCTAGTTTAAAACATCTTTTCCTCTTAAAATTATATATTATACATTCAAAATTTTTACTTCATATAAATTATCTATCTCTACTGTTTTAGGTACATACATATAGTAATCTTGATCATTTCCCAAATCTAATCTAATTAATTTTACTTGTTGCTTTCCCCATAAATTCTTTATTGTTTCTATATAGTCTTCTAATTCTTCTTTATAATCCAATTGTAAAATGTGTCCTTCATCTACTAACACATTTACAATAATAAATCCTAATAAATTTTTTGTAGCATTTTCTTTTATATAATCTGAAACATCAAACCATATGTCTTGTAAGTTATATTTTTCCCAAAACTCATTATCTTGAAGTTTATTATAATCTTCTATAATACAATTTACCTGCTTTCTAAATTTATTTGGGATAATCTGTTCTAATTCATGATTATTACTGATATATTCTTCTATCTGCTCTTTCTCATTTTCTTCTATAATATTTAACTTATTAATATTAAATTTCATTTCATTTTTATAATGAGCTAAATCATATGGATAATGAATATTATCTTTTAAATTGCTATCATCTAGTTCAAGCATTTTAGCTAAAGCAGCTGTTTCAAAACTCCAAAAACCAAGATAACCAGGTTCCTTATGTGCATTTCTCCATTCATAATCATAATGTCCTTTAAACCACTCGTCATTCATATATTTTATCAATCTTTTTGAAGCTTCTTCCCTATCTTCAAATGATAATTTTACTATTTCAACTACTTTTTTATAAGGATTTTCTTTTTCAAAGCACATCTCTTCAGGATCTTCATTATCCAAATATCCATCCAATAAGAATTGTAATACAAAATCCTTAATAGACTCTCTTTTTACACATTCTTCAACCTTTCTCATAAGATCTTTAGGGACTTCTAGTAAAATTCCTATTCCTACAATCCATAAGAGATATAGATACCCAATTTTCTTTTCTTTTATATTTATCAAAGCTTCTACAGCCTCATGCCAAATATTATCAAACTCTTCAAGTAAATCACCCTTAGAATACATTGCACGTATCTTATCAATGCATTTTACAACAATGCTTTTATATTTATTATCAAGAACTTCTAAATTGCTTATTGGATATCTCCTCACTCCATTGAGTATATCATTTTTAATTTCTAAAATATCTTTATTATTTCTCAAAATTCTTTTATTGATAATTATTATGTCTTCTTCTAAATCTTTTATATCACAATAGTTATCTCGCATTTCTTTGACTCCTTTTCCTTACTATTTAAGGCCACTCTCCTATTATTTTTCCATTTGAATCAAGCTTATATGTTGTTACTTTCCCAGTTTTATCCACCTTTGATAATACTCTCTCTACTTAACCATTTTCTAATGCCTCTTCAATTGTTTCTGCTAACTCTTTATCATTATCTACTGCTTTTAATATTCTATTTTTTCCTGTTATCCAATCATCAGACATTTGTAAATTATCTTTAGTATTTCCTAATTTCGAACTTCTAAATTTTGCTTCATCAATTACATACTTTATATTTGAATCAGGATTCATATTCTCATATAATCCATCAATCCCCTTTACAATTTTATCATTTGGACCTTTTGGTGCTTCTCTTCCAACTGATTTTAAATCATATCCTGCATCTTTTAAACTTTGGTTATTAATAAGATTATCATCTGCTATATGCTCACCATAATTACCTTTTTGTTTTGTCGTAGCACTATCTAAATCTAGATCATCAAATTTAGTTTTCCCACCACCTTTAGCATCATCAACGATCTTAGAAATAGCATCCTGAATCTTAGTTGATTCTTCTTTCACAGGAACTGTCATTCCATCTGGTGCTTGTGCTAATTTTACTGGTGCAAATACATCATCAAGCTTCTTGGCAATATTCATAAGGACAGATTCATTCTTGCTTAATACTTTATTAACTGCATTTTTTACATACTTAGATGCACTCTTTAAAGCTGTTCCTGCTGTTGCTGCAATAGCAACTGCCGATACTGTAACAACCGCTACTACAGCTAGTCCTGCAATAACTCCTTTAGCTAGTTTCCCCCAGCTAAATCCATTCTCTTCTTTTTTTCCTCTTTTTTCACTAGCTCAGGCTTTTTACCTGCCCTTGGTTCATAATCAAATGGTACATATGTTTCTCTATAGCTTCCATTCTTTATTACATCACCCCCTAAAAAGTGCATATCAGTTTCTATTGAAAATCCATTACTGCTTTTTGACTTTAATACAGATACTTTACTTTCTCCCTTAACTGTAACAGTCTTGGGTCTTTTTATTACTATTTCATTATCTGCATTAAGTGTTAATTTTTTAGGACTTGTTAATGTTACACCCTTTTTATCATCAAAGCTTATACTAAGTGGCTCTTTACTTCCACCAGTTATATTTATTGCTCCTGGTGTCATTTCTAATTAAAAATAGGCAAGATTTCATTTGATTAATTCATCTTACCTATTATGTTAATTTATTTACTATATTTTATTTCAACAAGATAGTACTCCCTGTATTTCAGCCATAATTGTTATATGAACTTCATAATTTACTTTTCTTAGATTATCAACATTTTCTTTTCCACCTAAACTTAGTAAAGGTTCATATCCAAAACACTCATTATACGCTGGTTCCCCATACTTCTCGACAGCTTCAAAATATGGATTCCATTGCAATTCTTCTTTACAATCTTCATCAAAGAAAAAGTCCCATTCTATTTCTCTATCTACCCATAATCCCTTTATTCGTTGATGTCTATAATCTGCAATTACAAAACTGCCTCTATTGTTACATGTAATAATATCTCCCATACCAGTTACAAAAATAGGAATATCACCAAATGGCATAATATATGTTTCTTCTAATAATTCTTGAACATCATCCGGATTTATTATCTTTAGATAACCATTAAATGTTGTGCCAAATCCATACTTTTTCCATATCTCTACAACATCGTCCCCAACTTTGTCTCTATATTTGTTAATTATATCTTCACTTACTTTTTCATATAATTTAAAATCACTAAATACTTTCTTCATATCATCATTCATATCATTTTCCTCCACATGATAATTTAATATTTAAATAGATTTTTTCTAAATCTTTTTCTGATAAATTATTATCCTTAATATATTTTCTTACTTGCTTTTCAATATCATCTGCTCTTGATTTCCATTGAGATCCTATCGAATAATTTATTCTCTTATCTCCCATTCCAGTTACATTTAGAGGATTACCACCAGCAATTTGGTCTGGATCATGTAAAGCAGCTTGAGTTTTCATCCATTCATCAGCTTTTTCTTTAGCTTCTTTACGTGTTAATCCTTGATCTTTATATTCTTTGATTTTTCTATTTAGTGCATCGTCTCTCACTAACTTTTGCTGAGTATTTCCTTTCGGATCTCTCCCACTAGGATTTTTCTTTCCTGCCTGCTTTTGTTCTTTTAGTCTAATTAAATTCAGGAACGTCTATTGCATTATTCATTCGTTTAGGTTCTAATTTTGACGTATTTTTAACATCCTTAAATTCCTTACCAAATCTCTTCAAGGCATCATCAACATTACCTAAATTACTTCCAAGTACCACTGTTTTAGGTCCATTTTGCATATTCTTAAATGCCATTTTCGCAAATTTAGCATTTTCTGATAATGCGTATGATATTTTATTTGTTGCTTTCTTAACATATGGAGATGCACCCTTTATAGCCTTTCCACCATAATGGAATAATCCTCCTGTAGCTGCTCCAATACTTGCATCTTGAGCAACTGTCCACCAATTAACATCTTCTCCATTAAGCTTTTGTCTTATAACACTTTCAAATGCATTACTTATTCCACCTAATGCCATTTTTCCACCTAAACCTGATGTTTCCCATTGGGCCAAATATTGCTCCTGACAGTGCTCCTACAAAAGACTCCCTGGCTGCTGTTCCCATATAATCCGTTATGTCAGTTTTTTATCCGAATAAGCAATGCTTCCAACTGCTGCTACTCCTCCAATTGCCCCCCATAAGTATTCCACCTATAGCTAGTGCCGCAAATCCTGCAGTTGCTGCTACAGCTAATCCTGCTAAAACATTTTTTGCAAGTTATCCCTAGATGATTCTTTTTTCTCTTATTTACACAGCAGACCTTTTTATTATCGAATATTAAAAATCCTTATATAGTAAAATAGCAAGTAATCAAAAATGATTATCTGCTATTTTTATATTTATTAATATTATTTTTTAAGATAATACTCCTTGCACTTCACACATAATAGTTATATGAACCTCATAATTTACCTTCTTTAAATTTTCAATACGTTCTTTTCCACCTAAACTCAATAAAGACTCATACCCAAAACATTCATCATACTCTGGCTCACCATATTTCTTTATTGCTTCAAAATATGGATTCCAGTGCAAGTATTCTTCATGAAAATCTTCATCTAAAATAATATATTTTTCCTTTTATCAAAATAAAAAAGATCTTAGCGAAGAATATATCTTCACTAAAACCTTACTTAGTAAATTTGCTAAGCTTCACTCTAATGTGCATTAAATAATACTAAACCAAAATTATATTAATCCTCTGGTACAAACAATCCATTAATAAAGTCATTGAAATTTTTTGCAACTAAACTCATATACTTATACGAAGGAACATACTCATCTTCATTAAATTCTTCCATATCTAGACTCCAATAATAAATTGAGCCTATATTATTTCCTTTAATACAAATACATATTTTATTTTCCATAGGATCAGCTCCTATTGCCAAGAAATCCGAGTGAATTAGTCCTTCCATATTAAATTCTTTATAAATATTAACCAAATTAGGTTCCTTTTCTGCAGATAATGGAAATAATAACATTAACGACGATGTATGAATTTCATCTGCTGTCTGAAATCTTCTGATATTTGGTTTTCCACCATTGCTTTCTAGTAAAAATTTCTTATAATCTTCTGGTAAAACAATGTTATATTTTAACTCGAACTCCCTTATTTTTTCTGTATTTGTTGGCTTAAAACTATATTCAAAACTTATGCTCATACAACCTCTCCTTCATTTAATTAAATTTATTAAATGATTTAATTAAACTAGACATCCTGAATTATATTTTCCTATATCCAACAATACCATTTTTAAGGTTTTCCCCTCCACCAACAATTATAAATTTATTTACCATTTAAATTTCTAACATTGTCCTGAACTCATTTCTTCTATATGTTATTTTAGTTAAACAATTCATTAATACGATTAAATCCACCTTCTTCTATAATATAAATACTCATGTAAGAGCATAAATTAATAACTTAATTCTTTGATATATATTCATTAAGCAATTCCTTTGAATACTTATCTTTCGGAATATAGTTAAATTTTGTATAAGCCCAAACAATCTCTCGTAATGAAGGTATCATTTCTTTGAAAATATTCTCATTATATGAAAACTCTACACTAAATTTACCTTCTTCGCTTACATTCCAATACATTTGTACCCAATTTTTTTGATTATTTTTTATAAAACAATCATATATTTTTATCATGATATCATTCGCTTCTATTAATAAATCATCAAAGATTTCTTCAGATACATTGTATTTATCTGGAATGTCAAAAGCTCTTTGAATAAAATTATTATCATCAACAAAATAAAATGTAATATTATAAGTCGATTTATTTTTTTCTACTTCTCCTAAAAAAAATATTTTTTTCCATCCAGTTGGTATCATAGATACTATGTGATTTACTAATTCATTATATAATCTATCTAACTCTTTTTCCATAATTCGTCTCCTATCAATTATCTATAATTTTTATGGTTTTCTTTCCATCAATCCAATATTTAACTATATATCTTGTTGGCCTTGATGAACCGTTAAATTGAGGAACAATATCAACCTTAACTGTACTTTTATTTGCTTTAGCTTTTGCCCACTCCCTTTCCATATTATACCACTCACCACTGCTACGATTAATTTTTGCATCTTGAGGTAATAAGTTATCAATATCCCCAGATCCTTTAAATTGATTTCCAAATAAATGACCACCATCATCCGTTGGTAATCTGTCTTTCCCACCAACTTTTCTTTGTGCATAAGGATTTCTTTTCCCTTTTCCAATAGCTAAATTATCTGTATGAGCATGTACAATATTACCACTAGCATCTGTCTCATATGTATAGCCATTTGAATCAGTATATTCAATCTCAGGTTTCAATTCTTTTCTGCCATTTTTTCCTTTAGTAAATTGTTCTCCATAATTGACTTTAGTTTTCCCCCCACCACCTTTATCATCATCAATTAAGTCTTCATTAAGCGATTTGTCCCCTGCACCACTGTTAGAATTACTCATATTATAAATAGAGCCACCTGCAATAGCTATAGACGCTGCTTCTTTAACTCCTACAATGGCCTCGCCTGAATATGATAACACAGGAACAACCATATTAGTGTTTGCTATTTGCATATTTCCTATTGAAATTCCACCCATTCCTTTTTGGGATATATTTCCAATCGATTTTATGCCATTAGCGATTGTTGCCACATTTAGAACATATTCTCCATACTCATATGCATTCTTATAAGGTGCTAAATCTTTAAAGAATTGATGTACATAATTTGATGCATTGTTTAACATCTGACTAGTTTGATCAGCTGATATTTGATAACTAGTATTATTACGTGTAAAAGGAAGATATTTTGATGCTTCATTCAATAAGCTCACTGTTCCCAAAAAAGTTTGAGCTGTCCAATCTGCTGCTGAACAAAGTTCTGTCTTCACCATATCGGTAGCACCAGTCACCGCTCCACGAAATCCTGACTTAACAACCTCTAAATAATCAACTTCTTTATTAGCTGACTTTTGAGAATCAATACTATTCTTTGCTCCATTATAAGCTCCTACAGCTGCACTCGCTGCTATTGCTCCTAATGCTATTGCAGCTACTGTTGCTGTTGCTCCAAATGTAAATATTGATGCAACTATTGCTACTGTTGCAACTGCAGCAAGCGCAAGTTTTCCCCAGCTGAATCCCTTTTTCTTTTCTTTTGGTTTTTCAGGCCCAGGCTTCTTACCTGCCTCTGGCTCATCATCAAAATCTTCATATGATTCACTTGAGCTTCCATTTTTTATTACCTTCTCAGATAAAAAGTGTAAATCTGTTTCTAATGAGAAACCACTTTCTGTATTTGTTTTTTGGGCATTTATCTGACTTACACCATTTATTTTAACATTTTTAGGTGTCTTCATTATTATCTCAGAATCTGCACTTAAATTTAGTTTCTTGGGACTTGTTATTGTTATTCCTACATTATCATCAATACTTATGCTTATTGGTGATTTACTTCCACCTTTTATGTTTAGTGCACTTGGTGTCATCTCAACTTCGCTGCCATGCTCTGTTCCAAAGTATCTTTTAGTTGTATCTGCTGTCTTCTCACAGCTACGTCCATTATTTCTTACACATCCCGATACTAATGGTTCATTACATGTTTCATCTGAAAAATATAACTTTGCACTTGTTCCAACTATAGGCATACTATACATAGTATTTCCTGTTGGTGGTGCATACTTAAACCATGCTGCTTCACTTTCACCTTGATCTTTGTCAATATCAAGGTGAAGCTTCACTTCTTCTCCTTGAGTAGCTAATACTTTTCCCTCAATAGAAGCTCCAGATATTAGCGAATTATATATTTTAGTCTGCCATACTCCATTTTTTCTGCAAAGCTTGTACTTATATATTATTTCATCTTGATATTTACAAGCTACATATTCTGTTACATATACATCCTTCTGCTTGAAATAAATATTATCTCCTAACTCATATCTTTCTCTGCTATTTATTTCATAATAAATTTTAATAATTGTTTCTACCTCGTAGTTACTCTCTACTAGAAAGTTCTTATAACCTACTACCTAGAATCGTCGTAGATTGCCATTGAATTCAACTCCCTAAATTCATATAGACTTATTTAAAAATCCTACTTATATCTGGATTATTCTTTTTCAATTTAAAACTTTGAATCTTTGTTAATGGTGGTATAAACTTAATATTCTTTGCTTTAAATTAAGATTTTTTAATTCTTCTCTATTTTCTAAAATTCTATGTCCATCATCGTCAAAGAAAATCATTAATGCAGTTCCTAAGTCACAATTGCTATTATTTATTATATTATAGGGAATCTCAAAACCATTACCACAGTTATAATTTCCTGCTATTATATGCAATAACTCAAAATCTGTTATATCTTTAATATCATCCATAGTATCTTTTTTATTTTGGCTGTATAAAAGTTTATATACATAACAATAATCCCTAAATGTCGCATCATTATAGCTTTTTTAAATTTTATACATCTTTTAATATTTGCTTCTTATAATTAAATAGTTACTAAATTATCATAAGTTACTGAAATGGACTATCATAAAGCCATCCTAAATATGGTTCTCCAACATAAACCATATCCTTCTTGCTAAAATTATAAATCAATGCTACACATTTAGTTGCTACAAAATAAGGAAGAATTTCTTTCCAGCATTTAAAGATTACATTTCCTTTTTGATTTAACAACTCTTTTAATTCTTTACCATCATCTTCCGTCAATACTATATTAAAAAGCTTCTTTCCTTTAGCTTCTACCAAAAGATAATCTTTATCATTTTGTATGACATATGCTCCTCCTTTCATATATAAATCCATTACTACAATTTCCCTATATAGAAGTTTTAACATATCTGTATCTAGAATTAACTGAGATTCATCTCCTAAATTAATTATAGCTCCTTTATTTTCTGTCCTTAATATACTCCTAATTATACTTATTGCATCAATTTCAATAATATTATTAATATCTAAATATTGCTTAGCTTCAGTTAGTACCTCTTTACTAGTAGCTATTACTGTATATTCATTTTTATTCAACATAACTTTAACCGGTGACTTTTCAGAATTACATGCACAATAATATATAATTGCTTCCCTTGACAACATTTGTAATAAATTCTGTAAGGATTCATGTTTTTTACTTATTTCTATAATTCTATTTCTAACATTATCATTATACATTTTTATACCTCACCTTTATAATTTCAATTAACAGTAAAGTAAACTTTTATAAGCTTAATATATTTTTATCTTCAAATATTCTATCCGCCTCATTCTTTTTTATCCATTTATGATATACTGAACGTTCTATGAATTCCATATTTAACTTAGATCCCACTTCATTGTTGCTAGTATAAATCAATATACTAGCATCTTTTTCTGCTATAACTTGAAACTTATATCCTTTATAAAAGCAATTAGTCTGTATATAGTATATCTCTCCAACATCCTTTCTTTCTATAATTTTACATCCTATCTTACTTTCATCCGATTTCAGTTTAATAATTTTATTCTTTTTGTCATAATCAATAACTTCATACTGCTTTCCCATATATAATGTATATTTACCTAATAACATAACTAATTCCTCTCAATTTATTTTATTTTTACGAACTTACCATCTACATACTTGGCAATTAATTCTTCAATTCCTGTTTCACTATTTACCCTGTACAATTCCGCACCTTCATTAGGCTTCAGATATTGCATTGTATATTCAGGAATAATATTATCATTCATGTCCTTAGTAAATCCATGCCCTGTAAATGGATCTGGTGATGTATCAAATCCACCAGCTGGTGCTTTCGCACCTACTCGCTCCATAGTTGGTCCATATGGTATATCTATTTTGTCTACCGAATCAGTTTTAAATCTTATTACACCATAATCCTTATCTACCCCTACGTTAAATGGAGTATTTTCATACCCTAACGCTAGCCCATCATAAACCTCTTGTAATTTACTTAACTCTTTAGTATCTTGAGCTTTAGTTATAAATCCACCTACTGTATTCCATGGATCATCATCTTTTATATAATTATCTATTTTTCCACCATCAATTACTTTTTGTAATGTTGTATCACTGTTAGGCGCTGGAACTTGTTCTCTTATCTTCATCATAATTTTTCTTTGTTCATCAGTGAGCTCAGAGGCACTTTTCATTCTCATTGAATTAAATTCGTTCAAAGTAATTTTCTCATTTTTTAATATAGTTGATAACTCATCCTGGGATGAATTCATTTTACTTATCTTGCTTTTTGAAAAATTATTTTTCCCACCACCTTTAGCATCATCAACGATCTTAGAAATGGCATCCTGAATCTTAGTTGATTCTTCTTTCACAGGAACTGTCATTCCATCTGGTGCTTGTGCTAATTTTACTGGTGCAAATACATCATCAAGCTTCTTGGCAATATTCATAAGGACAGATTCATTCTTGCTTAATACTTTATTAACTGCATTTTTTACATACTTAGATGCACTCTTTAAAGCTGTTCCTGCTGTTGCTGCAATAGCAACTGCCGATACTGTAACAACCGCTACTACAGCTAGTCCTGCAATAACTCCTTTAGCTAGTTTCCCCCAGCTAAATCCATTCTCTTCTTTTTTTCCTCTTTTTTCACTAGCTCAGGCTTTTTACCTGCCCTTGGTTCATAATCAAATGGTACATATGTTTCTCTATAGCTTCCATTCTTTATTACATCACCCCCTAAAAAGTGCATATCAGTTTCTATTGAAAATCCATTACTGCTTTTTGACTTTAATACAGATACTTTACTTTCTCCCTTAACTGTAACAGTCTTGGGTCTTTTTATTACTATTTCATTATCTGCATTAAGTGTTAATTTTTTAGGACTTGTTAATGTTACACCCTTTTTATCATCAAAGCTTATACTAAGTGGCTCTTTACTTCCACCAGTTATATTTATTGCTCCTGGTGTCATTTCTAATTAAAAATAGGCAAGATTTCATTTGATTAATTCATCTTACCTATTATGTTAATTTATTTACTATATTTTATTTCAACAAGATAGTACTCCCTGTATTTCAGCCATAATTGTTATATGAACTTCATAATTTACTTTTCTTAGATTATCAACATTTTCTTTTCCACCTAAACTTAGTAAAGGTTCATATCCAAAACACTCATTATACGCTGGTTCCCCATACTTCTCGACAGCTTCAAAATATGGATTCCATTGCAATTCTTCTTTACAATCTTCATCAAAGAAAAAGTCCCATTCTATTTCTCTATCTACCCATAATCCCTTTATTCGTTGATGTCTATAATCTGCAATTACAAAACTGCCTCTATTGTTACATGTAATAATATCTCCCATACCAGTTACAAAAATAGGAATATCACCAAATGGCATAATATATGTTTCTTCTAATAATTCTTGAACATCATCCGGATTTATTATCTTTAGATAACCATTAAATGTTGTGCCAAATCCATACTTTTTCCATATCTCTACAACATCGTCCCCAACTTTGTCTCTATATTTGTTAATTATATCTTCACTTACTTTTTCATATAATTTAAAATCACTAAATACTTTCTTCATATCATCATTCATATCATTTTCCTCCACATGATAATTTAATATTTAAATAGATTTTTTCTAAATCTTTTTCTGATAAATTATTATCCTTAATATATTTTCTTACTTGCTTTTCAATATCATCTGCTCTTGATTTCCATTGAGATCCTATCGAATAATTTATTCTCTTATCTCCCATTCCAGTTACATTTAGAGGATTACCACCAGCAATTTGGTCTGGATCATGTAAAGCAGCTTGAGTTTTCATCCATTCATCAGCTTTTTCTTTAGCTTCTTTACGTGTTAATCCTTGATCTTTATATTCTTTGATTTTTCTATTTAGTGCATCGTCTCTCACTAACTTTTGCTGAGTATTTCCTTTCGGATCTCTCCCACTAGGATTTTTCTTTCCTGCCTGCTTTTGTTCTTTTAGTCTAATTAAATTCAGGAACGTCTATTGCATTATTCATTCGTTTAGGTTCTAATTTTGACGTATTTTTAACATCCTTAAATTCCTTACCAAATCTCTTCAAGGCATCATCAACATTACCTAAATTACTTCCAAGTACCACTGTTTTAGGTCCATTTTGCATATTCTTAAATGCCATTTTCGCAAATTTAGCATTTTCTGATAATGCGTATGATATTTTATTTGTTGCTTTCTTAACATATGGAGATGCACCCTTTATAGCCTTTCCACCATAATGGAATAATCCTCCTGTAGCTGCTCCAATACTTGCATCTTGAGCAACTGTCCACCAATTAACATCTTCTCCATTAAGCTTTTGTCTTATAACACTTTCAAATGCATTACTTATTCCACCTAATGCCATTTTTCCACCTAAACCTGATGTTTCCCATTGGGCCAAATATTGCTCCTGACAGTGCTCCTACAAAAGACTCCCTGGCTGCTGTTCCCATATAATCCGTTATGTCAGTTTTTTATCCGAATAAGCAATGCTTCCAACTGCTGCTACTCCTCCAATTGCCCCCCATAAGTATTCCACCTATAGCTAGTGCCGCAAATCCTGCAGTTGCTGCTACAGCTAATCCTGCTAAAACATTTTTTGCAAGTTATCCCTAGATGATTCTTTTTTCTCTTATTTACACAGCAGACCTTTTTATTATCGAATATTAAAAATCCTTATATAGTAAAATAGCAAGTAATCAAAAATGATTATCTGCTATTTTTATATTTATTAATATTATTTTTTAAGATAATACTCCTTGCACTTCACACATAATAGTTATATGAACCTCATAATTTACCTTCTTTAAATTTTCAATACGTTCTTTTCCACCTAAACTCAATAAAGACTCATACCCAAAACATTCATCATACTCTGGCTCACCATATTTCTTTATTGCTTCAAAATATGGATTCCAGTGCAAGTATTCTTCATGAAAATCTTCATCTAAAATAATATATTTTTCCTTTTATCAAAATAAAAAAGATCTTAGCGAAGAATATATCTTCACTAAAACCTTACTTAGTAAATTTGCTAAGCTTCACTCTAATGTGCATTAAATAATACTAAACCAAAATTATATTAATCCTCTGGTACAAACAATCCATTAATAAAGTCATTGAAATTTTTTGCAACTAAACTCATATACTTATACGAAGGAACATACTCATCTTCATTAAATTCTTCCATATCTAGACTCCAATAATAAATTGAGCCTATATTATTTCCTTTAATACAAATACATATTTTATTTTCCATAGGATCAGCTCCTATTGCCAAGAAATCCGAGTGAATTAGTCCTTCCATATTAAATTCTTTATAAATATTAACCAAATTAGGTTCCTTTTCTGCAGATAATGGAAATAATAACATTAACGACGATGTATGAATTTCATCTGCTGTCTGAAATCTTCTGATATTTGGTTTTCCACCATTGCTTTCTAGTAAAAATTTCTTATAATCTTCTGGTAAAACAATGTTATATTTTAACTCGAACTCCCTTATTTTTTCTGTATTTGTTGGCTTAAAACTATATTCAAAACTTATGCTCATACAACCTCTCCTTCATTTAATTAAATTTATTAAATGATTTAATTAAACTAGACATCCTGAATTATATTTTCCTATATCCAACAATACCATTTTTAAGGTTTTCCCCTCCACCAACAATTATAAATTTATTTACCATTTAAATTTCTAACATTGTCCTGAACTCATTTCTTCTATATGTTATTTTAGTTAAACAATTCATTAATACGATTAAATCCACCTTCTTCTATAATATAAATACTCATGTAAGAGCATAAATTAATAACTTAATTCTTTGATATATATTCATTAAGCAATTCCTTTGAATACTTATCTTTCGGAATATAGTTAAATTTTGTATAAGCCCAAACAATCTCTCGTAATGAAGGTATCATTTCTTTGAAAATATTCTCATTATATGAAAACTCTACACTAAATTTACCTTCTTCGCTTACATTCCAATACATTTGTACCCAATTTTTTTGATTATTTTTTATAAAACAATCATATATTTTTATCATGATATCATTCGCTTCTATTAATAAATCATCAAAGATTTCTTCAGATACATTGTATTTATCTGGAATGTCAAAAGCTCTTTGAATAAAATTATTATCATCAACAAAATAAAATGTAATATTATAAGTCGATTTATTTTTTTCTACTTCTCCTAAAAAAAATATTTTTTTCCATCCAGTTGGTATCATAGATACTATGTGATTTACTAATTCATTATATAATCTATCTAACTCTTTTTCCATAATTCGTCTCCTATCAATTATCTATAATTTTTATGGTTTTCTTTCCATCAATCCAATATTTAACTATATATCTTGTTGGCCTTGATGAACCGTTAAATTGAGGAACAATATCAACCTTAACTGTACTTTTATTTGCTTTAGCTTTTGCCCACTCCCTTTCCATATTATACCACTCACCACTGCTACGATTAATTTTTGCATCTTGAGGTAATAAGTTATCAATATCCCCAGATCCTTTAAATTGATTTCCAAATAAATGACCACCATCATCCGTTGGTAATCTGTCTTTCCCACCAACTTTTCTTTGTGCATAAGGATTTCTTTTCCCTTTTCCAATAGCTAAATTATCTGTATGAGCATGTACAATATTACCACTAGCATCTGTCTCATATGTATAGCCATTTGAATCAGTATATTCAATCTCAGGTTTCAATTCTTTTCTGCCATTTTTTCCTTTAGTAAATTGTTCTCCATAATTGACTTTAGTTTTCCCCCCACCACCTTTATCATCATCAATTAAGTCTTCATTAAGCGATTTGTCCCCTGCACCACTGTTAGAATTACTCATATTATAAATAGAGCCACCTGCAATAGCTATAGACGCTGCTTCTTTAACTCCTACAATGGCCTCGCCTGAATATGATAACACAGGAACAACCATATTAGTGTTTGCTATTTGCATATTTCCTATTGAAATTCCACCCATTCCTTTTTGGGATATATTTCCAATCGATTTTATGCCATTAGCGATTGTTGCCACATTTAGAACATATTCTCCATACTCATATGCATTCTTATAAGGTGCTAAATCTTTAAAGAATTGATGTACATAATTTGATGCATTGTTTAACATCTGACTAGTTTGATCAGCTGATATTTGATAACTAGTATTATTACGTGTAAAAGGAAGATATTTTGATGCTTCATTCAATAAGCTCACTGTTCCCAAAAAAGTTTGAGCTGTCCAATCTGCTGCTGAACAAAGTTCTGTCTTCACCATATCGGTAGCACCAGTCACCGCTCCACGAAATCCTGACTTAACAACCTCTAAATAATCAACTTCTTTATTAGCTGACTTTTGAGAATCAATACTATTCTTTGCTCCATTATAAGCTCCTACAGCTGCACTCGCTGCTATTGCTCCTAATGCTATTGCAGCTACTGTTGCTGTTGCTCCAAATGTAAATATTGATGCAACTATTGCTACTGTTGCAACTGCAGCAAGCGCAAGTTTTCCCCAGCTGAATCCCTTTTTCTTTTCTTTTGGTTTTTCAGGCCCAGGCTTCTTACCTGCCTCTGGCTCATCATCAAAATCTTCATATGATTCACTTGAGCTTCCATTTTTTATTACCTTCTCAGATAAAAAGTGTAAATCTGTTTCTAATGAGAAACCACTTTCTGTATTTGTTTTTTGGGCATTTATCTGACTTACACCATTTATTTTAACATTTTTAGGTGTCTTCATTATTATCTCAGAATCTGCACTTAAATTTAGTTTCTTGGGACTTGTTATTGTTATTCCTACATTATCATCAATACTTATGCTTATTGGTGATTTACTTCCACCTTTTATGTTTAGTGCACTTGGTGTCATCTCAACTTCGCTGCCATGCTCTGTTCCAAAGTATCTTTTAGTTGTATCTGCTGTCTTCTCACAGCTACGTCCATTATTTCTTACACATCCCGATACTAATGGTTCATTACATGTTTCATCTGAAAAATATAACTTTGCACTTGTTCCAACTATAGGCATACTATACATAGTATTTCCTGTTGGTGGTGCATACTTAAACCATGCTGCTTCACTTTCACCTTGATCTTTGTCAATATCAAGGTGAAGCTTCACTTCTTCTCCTTGAGTAGCTAATACTTTTCCCTCAATAGAAGCTCCAGATATTAGCGAATTATATATTTTAGTCTGCCATACTCCATTTTTTCTGCAAAGCTTGTACTTATATATTATTTCATCTTGATATTTACAAGCTACATATTCTGTTACATATACATCCTTCTGCTTGAAATAAATATTATCTCCAAGATTATATCTTTCTCTCGTATCTATTTCATAATAGAAATAATCTGTATCATGATAGCCTTCATCATATCCACCTGCCTTATAAAATGCTTTTAAATCCTTACAGGCTTTATATTGTATATTATCTTTTATTTCATAAGTTTTTCCTTTGCTTCTTCCAAAATAAAACAGATTATTTATGCTAATTATATCACAATATATTTCCGAATTTAACTCACTACATATTCTCTTTAAAAAATTCCAGTCTGTTTCTTTATATTGAAAAATAGGCTTGTTTATCTTTTGACTACATCCAACACTTTGAATAAATCCTTTTTCACTATAATTCTTTAAAACAGATGATATAAGTTCATCATATGTCATATTAATATTTTGAAATGATCTACTTTTTTCTTTTATATCAAGCTCTGAGGTTTTTGATATTCCCTCTATTTCTACATAATAGTTTCCATTCTCATTAGTTGTTTTTATGGCCTTTGTTAATCCATTAAATAATACTGCACTTTTACTTTCATTTACTTTATTAATATCTACTTCTTTATCATTACTTTTGCTTTCTTTTTCTTCATAAACTGTTATCTCATCTTTAGTTGAAGCTTCTATAGAATACTTAAAATTAATACTTTCATCTATTAAACACTTTAAATATAATCTTCCATGTTCATTAGGTCTATTTATAATTTTAATATCTTCTACATGCAATAATTTGTAAGGACTTTTGATCCTTAATGCATGAACTTCACCCATTAAAGTTGCTCCTCCTTTATAATCTTCATTTATTATTTATTCACTTACGATTCTAGTAAATAATTTACTATCTTACTCTTCCTGTCCTGTAGTAACAAAAGTTATTTTTCCACCATATTTACATACTAAATATGAATCTGTTGTTAGTGCTGCTTCACCTCTAACTAATGTCTCTTCTTTTGCTTTCATCCACTCTTTTAATATTTCTACTTGACATTTTTTGCCTATAGCATTATTACCATTCATATCTATTACGGCAACATCTCCATCTCCTGCTGGGCAATCACCTGAACATACACCAAAATACTTTATGTTTTTGCCTACTACATTATCCTTCTTATTCATCATAGGTTTTTCAGTTGCATATGACCCATGGCTATTAGGAAGGTTTATATGTCTTTCGTTACTTCCTTTATTGCATACCATCTTAGCTCCACGCACAATATAATATTTTTCATCAGACATCAAAATCACCTCATTTATCGGACTTCTAATCTTTCTAAACATATTCCCTTTGGCTTTCTTCTAAGTATACTTTCAGCAACATCTAATCTAACTACGACTAAATTTTTGCTGATTTCCTTTATCCTAAATATCTTTTTTTCTTGAATTTTTTCTTTATCCAGAACTATCTTTTTGTATATAGTTTTATTAGCTCCTAATTCTGATTTTTCATTAAGAGCTTCAATATCCTCCAATATCGGAAGATAATAATTTTCCTGTCTGTTTCTCTTAGCATCTATAAGTGGAAGAGTTTTTATAATCATTTCTGGGTCATATTTAAAAATTACATTTATGAGCTTTTCTGAAATTAAAAATATCTGCTTGTCCAATATATCTATATATTCACATCTTTCTTCTGCATCTACTTGAAATATGACAACATCATCAATTTTATGAGAATTTTCTCTATTTATATTCTTTACATTGACCTTATAAAATATATCTCTAAGCCTTGGAGTGTTAGTATATCTTTCATCTTGTTTTAATAAAAAATAATCCATAAATTTCTCCTATCTAAGGTTAATTATCTTCAATTTCTTTTCTATTTTCTTCATATATTATTTCTGTCTCATCCATAAATTCGCCAACAAGTATTTTCAAGTTACTGCTTTTTTTCATTTCCTTATATGAAGGTAAATTTATGAACTGTTCTTTAACCATATCTTTTAAAAACTCAGCACATAAAATATGATATTTATCAGCTTCATCCAAAATAATATATTCTATATCCATTTCTGTTATAGTTCTGCCGTACTCCATTTTTTTATTCTTTAATAGTGATTCAAGTTCAAATAAAGTACTGTACAAAAAATCCAGCTCAATATTTACTGAAGATTCTTCCTTATCTAAAAACCAGTTTTCATCATAAAAATCAATTCTAAACTCTCCTCTTCCTTCAAGGATACTTGTCCTTAATAATGAAAAATAGATATAATTAACTTCACCTTTTAAATTCTTTTTCTGCATGTCTATGCACTTCTTACATATAAAATCAAAATTCTGTCTTAATTTAAAATCAATTTCCTCTTTATTATCTCTATAAAATTCATCATTTTTAATAAACTCATTAACCCAGATATCATCAACATACTTCTTTTTGAATTCTTGTAATACTTCTTCTTTATTAGGATACTTAATCATAATTATTCAATCTTAACCTTTCCACCACTCATTGTTACATCATCTTTTATACTTAGGTTTGCTGAGTTTTGAGTTAAATCAACGCCTGATTCACCTTTTATTAATACCTTTGCTTTTCCGTTTATTTCTATATCATCTTGAGCATCTAATATTATTTTCTTATCACTTATTATTTCTATTCCTCCATCATCAGTCATCTTAACCATCATGCCACTTCCACCAATTATATTAACTGAACCAGGCTCCATAATAAGTTGCTTCCCATACTTAGTTCCAATGCTTTTTACAGATGGATCACTTCTCTTTTCAGTATCCCTGCTTTTTAAATTAACAGAACTTATAGCATAGGCACTTTTTTCTACATTGTCTGGGAAATATAATCTTATTGCATCACCTTTTTCTGGCATACAGTACCATCCTGTTCCATCCTCTGATGAATATACTGTTGAGTATGGGAACCATCTTGCAGTACTTGAATCTTGTTTTCCATCTACTTCTAAATTAACCTTTACAACATCATTCTTTGTGTCTAATATTGTTCCGCTAAGAGAAAGTCCCACAATTTGATTATTGTAAATTCGCCTTATCTTCATTCCCTTTTCATCTCTTAGACTATATTTATTGGAAAAAATGCTATCATGCATTTCGATTTCAGTTTCATATACATAAAGATTTCTTCCCTTAAAAGTAACAGAATCACATAAATCTAACATTTTATTAGTAATTACTTCATAAGTTATTAAATTTATATCATCTAACCCACTTACGCCATTTCCCCCTTTTATTTTGTATTCCTCAATTCCTTTTTTTATTGAATAATTGAATTCTTCTAATGAATATGCCTTAAGCATTCCTGTCTTTCCTATTGAATACTTTATATCTTCTAATTGACATTCAGGAACTACCCATGAATTAAAATACGATGCTAATCTTTTAATAAATTCCCAATCAGTTTCTTTATATTGAACAACAAAAGTGTCAATCTTTGATGTTTCTGTTATATTATCTACAATACTGATATTTTTGTAGCTGGAGTTTACAGTATTTATGATATTTCTATATGTGCTGCTTTCATTTTGGAATGTACGATTTTTCTTATTAATATCCATTAAAAACGTTTGACTTAATCCTTGTATTTCTAATGTTTTTATGTCATTACTTGAATTAATACTTATATTGATAATAATTCCTTGAAATAAATCTTTAACATTATTTTTATCATCTTTTAGAGAAACTTTTATAAAACTCTTATCATTTGCTCCTTCAACATATTTATCGCCTTTTACTGAATCAATTATTCCTTTAACATAAAGTTCTGCATGTTCATTTATCTTGCGTTCTATTCTTAAATCTGTTATTTTCACAAATTCATAATTTGATATTATAATGTCTCCATATGTATAAACATAATCATAAGCCATTGTTTATCATCCCCTTAAACTTTTTTACCATATCTTTTATAATAAAATTACTCTTCTCTAATTACTCTTACTCTCTTTAATACTTCAAAAATAACATCTCTCCACTCTTTATACTCTCCATAACGACAGCTAAAAGTCCCCATGATTGTTTTTTCTTCAAATTCTAGAAAGAACATAAAATTATATAAGAAATCATCTATAGCTGAACTTTTAAATTCAAAATATCCAATGTTTTTTTCATTTGCTTCAAGTATTCCATCTTCATAAAAAACATTAGCTGGATTTGTTTTTTTTATTATCATAATCATTCCATCTTTAAGCTCACACACTTTATCCTCTGTTAAAGGACTGTCAATAATATTTAAAGTAAATGTAATGCTTCCGTCTTCATTGCATTTAATTATCTCAGGCCTACCTTCAGATGGATATTTAAGCTTTCTTGCTTCTAAAGGCATGTCCTTAAAATCCTTAGGAATATATAATAGAACTCTTTCTTCATAAAATTTCATTTGTTCAAACTCATAATATCTATTGCTTATTTTTATAGGTCCTGCTGTGATATCTTTTTTTTGTTTTTTCTTTTCAGCCTCATTTAGAAAATCCAATATTTTTTCGTCAATATTTTTATTCATAAATAACCCTCCTTATCCATTTTTAAAATTACCTATATATATTTATTTTATAATTTTCCATATATATTTTCTATTTTTTCTCCCTAATGGTATTTTTTCTACTGAACGGTAATTTATGTGCATTGAATTCAACTCCTTTATCTCCTAGAAATTCTATGAATGATTTTATATCTCCAACATAACTTTCTATTGTTTTAGGACTTTTACCATCTTCAATTAGACTTATCTTAAAATCTTCTATTACTTGACACATTGTTATTACTCCTCTCAATTTTCTTAAATAGAAAAGAGTTAATGCTTCCTTGATTAGAAACATTAACTCTGCTATCAGATTTATAATATATATTTATCATTTATTTTAAATTCAGTTGATTTATCCATTATTTACAGCTTTTCAATTTGAATAGTATTCTTCTTCACATTTTATGAAATCGCTGTTTTTATCTGTCTTATCGTTGCTTTTTGATATGTTTATATTGATTGAAGTATTGTATTTTTTAATTATCTATTCAATTTTATTATTTATTGATTGATTATTTATTATAGTTTCTTCATTGAGTATTACTTTAGTTCTTATTTGATTAGTTATTATTTCTATTACTCAATTATTTATTATTAATTCTTTATTCTTGTTAGTTATTATTTATCTTTTCTTCAACTTCTTCTATTTTTATTGAAATAGATTTTTTATCTATTTCAATTCTTATTTTTCTTTAGGTTCTTGTTCTCCCTATCCCTCCGTCGCTCTTTCCAAGTCCCGAGTTCCTATTTCAAAGTTCCATTATTTATCTGTTTTATCTTTTCAATTCTTTTTATTTTTGAGTGGAATTGATTTTTCTACTACATAATTTATTGTTGTTTTTGCCCCTCGATTTCAAATGAAATTAAGAACATTAGAATTTCCTTGCCTTTCAGCTTACAGTTGTTTTTACTCCTACTTATCTTGGCTTTTTTAATATTTCAGTAAATGAAAAAAAGATTAATGCTCCAATTATTAAACATTAATCTTTTTAACTTCTTTCACTACATTATTTAGATTATGCAGTCTTTATTTTTATTTCCTTGATTGATTTAACTACATTTTAGAACTATTATTTTTTATGCAGTTAATTGTAATATTTTTTGCAGTAAGTATCATACCTTGAATATATTTTTTATATTTTTTCCCCTGTTAATAAAGAAATTGTTTCTTCCCCTAAATCTGTAACAATATTTACTTTATTATTTTCAATAGAATACTCATTAATCACATCAGTAAAATATCTCCAATGCTTATTACCTTCTAATGAGAAACACATAATCTCTAATTCAAAAATAGCTACTATTTTATTTGAATTAACCCATGATGCAAATTCATAAAATAATGAATCTGCACTAATTATTTTATTTTCATTATTACTAATATCTATTATATGAACTTCTTTATTAAATCCAATTAATAGTTTATCATCCACATATTTACACTCTGGTTCTAATCCATGTCCCTCTGTAATAACTCCAACTGTAAATCTTACTCCTTCACTTAAATTAACTTGAAAGATATATCCCCCACCTTCTACTTCACTATTTTCACCTAATAATAATTGATTCGAATCAAACTTTCGTAAATATTCTATCATTTCTGACTTACTTTCTACATTGAATTTTAAAATTTCCATACTCCCCTCCATCATTGTTTCACAAAACTTTTCCAATCTGATTTAAATATTTCAACTGTTATTAATCTATCTCCATCCCATACAGATTGCATCTTTGCAACACCATTTGGTCCTGTTAATAACGATTCCTTCATAATTCGTCCGTTCTCTTGAAGAATTCCATTAGTTGTATTATTAAAAGATTAATGCTCCATTACTGAAACATTAACCTTTTTAACTTCTTTCACTGCATTATTAATATTATGATATGAGATAAATTGACTAAATCTATTAGTCTCCTTAGTTCCTTGTAATATATATTTTATGCATTCAAATTAGTATTATTTTGAATCTATTTATACACTTAATAGAATATATTATTCTATTACAAACTTTCTTAAAAAATCCTCTAACACTCTTTTCGTTGCATTGCCTGTAATATTAATCTTTTTTTCCACTTCTATTACAATTTGTGGATTCTTCTTAATAAATGAATGTCCTAATTCATTGTCAAATGCTCTTAATGCATCTATACACATTTCAAATAATTCTTCATCATCAATAAGAATCAACTTACATATTATATTCAACTCTTCCTCAATCACTTGGTTATCAAGGCAATATACTAGTTTCTTTTGCCAATCTAAATCTTTCTTTAATACTTCATTCGATAATTCTTGCCAATCATCATTAGAAAATTGATTCAAAATATCTTGTGCAATAGAAAATCCATCATCATACCATGAATCAACTGTTGTTTCCTCTAATAATAATTCATCTAATTCATTATACATTTAATCACCTCTTAATTTATTTAAAACCCTGATGGTTTTGGTGCATTAACCTTTCCAGTTGGATATCCAGATATTACATTATCACCAATTTTTATAACATCAATTTCTACACCATCAATAATTTGTCTATGCCATGTAGCTCCATCCCTTTGCCTAACTGAAATAGCAGGAGATTCACCAACATTTTTTATACTATCTATAATTTTTGAATCATTCCATGAATCAGGAAATACAGTGCTTTTCTTAATTTTTGATATATTTCCATCTTGCAAATCCTTTATAAATTTTACATTTTTAGTACTATCTGGATTTATTGATAACTCTTCAACAGAAAAATTACTATTATTGTTATTGATACTTGAAGAATGTCCACCAATAACCTCATTTTTAGTAGGTGATTTACGTTGTCCTTCTAAAATCTTCTTTTCCATCTCACTACTGATTTTAGTGTTATGGTTACCTACCCCCTTAATTGCTTCACTACCACCCTTGACATCGACTCTATATACCTATATTTATTCAGCAGTTTTCATCTTATCTAAAAAAATCAACACTGCTCTAAGCCATTTTTCAATCGCTTTAAATTTTACCATATTATGTTTGTATTTACTATTTTATCTCGCCAGTTTCTTTAACTTCTGGCATTACATATTCAGTCTTATTCTTTAACATCCCATAGATTATATTAATCAGTCTTCTTGATATTAAAATTAATGCTTGTGGCTTACTTTTTCCCCTCTTAAGCTGTTTCTGAAAATAAGCATAAAAACTTGAATTACGTGGCGTTCCTTTTGATGATACCTGTACCATCTGTATTGCAAGAAAATAAATAATAGCCTGTAGCTTTCTATTTCCCTGTCTTGATGGCTTATCTGTTCCTTTTCCTGCTGATGAAAAACATACTGGTGCTATTCCTGCAAACTTTGCGAGCTTATCTGCATTAGGGAATCTTTGAATATTACCTATCTCCGATAATAAATTTGCAACTGTAATATCATTTACTCCTGGAATAGTATTTAATGTACACTTAAATTCTGGCAGAAACTCGCTAATGACTTTTTCTGTTTCTGCTATCTGCTCATTATAATGCCTTACATCTTTAACCAGACTCACAGTCATATCATCACAAATTTTCTGATACTTTCCATCAGTATTACCATCAGCTTTTACTGCATCAATTATCTTTTTGCATGTATTTAAAGAACACCGATTATGACTCACTGGTATAAGTTCTTTTGCTAATTCTTCAGCCATTGCACCCTCAAGATACTTTGGTGAAGGATAATGCTCCCAGAAATATAATGCAGTTGGTCTGCCAATATCCGAAAAGAACTGCTTATAGCTCGGATAAGAAACACATATACGTTCATGCAGTTGGTTCTTTAAGCGAACCTGATGAGTTTTTAAATTTGCACGTCTGTTTACCAGCTGACTTAATGTCCAGTATTTATCTTCTGGAATAGCATCTGGAAGTTTGTCCAGTTCATTTATGGCAACTTTTGCTACGCACTCAGCATCATAACTGTCATTCTTTTTATACTGTACAACACTTTTTCTATATGCATATGATAATGCTGGATTAACATCTTTTACAATATATCCTTTTTTAATAAGCCATACTGCAAGTGCTCTACCATATCCATAAGCATTTTCAAGTGCATATACTGCCTGCTTATTATTACTATATTTTTTTACTTTGTTTACTAACTTTGAAAATTCAGATGGCTTGTTAATAAACGTAATCTCTCCAAGTTTTTTATTCATATAATCCATTATAACAGCTGTATGCTGTTCTTTATGAAGGTCTAAGCCAACATAAATATATTCTTCTTTTTTTATCATATTTTCTCCTCCTAAATTCTTTAATTTAAAAATACAGGCAACCTCAACTATTAAACCAGTATCATCGAATTACACACAATGCAACGAGTCGGCAAGGGTGGCACAGCCAATCTATCTCATCATTATAGGATTTAGGACATTCCTGCAGAATGCAGGAATACTTTGAAGACTTACGAATTGCTTCAAAGATTGTGTGTGATGTTAACTCTGAATATTCTATTATTCAAGTAATTTTTTAGGATACTTTATCCTATATTTTTAGTATACAGATTTTAGGTTTTATGGCTTATAATATCAATCTGATAGTATAATATGTAACTCAAAGGCTTAGCTGACTTCTCATTTTTCCGCATATTCCAACTTACCTGCCAAATAACAGAATGTCAGATAGTAATTTTTCTCTTAAATTGAAGTATGCTTGTCAAGTGTTTTTTTAAAAAAATAATCAAGATTAATATAAAAAATATATCATCTTGATTATTAATTCCTATATCATATTATTTTCTTCATAGCCTTTAACTTTTCTATAAAAAGTAGATGGTTTTAAATTCATCTGCTTCATAAATTCTGTTGCTGTAATTTCTTCATTTTTCCACTTCTCATAAAAAATATTAAATTTAGCTTTATCAATATTAATGGGCTTACGACCTTTATATTTTCCCTGTTCTTTTGCTATTGCTTCCTTCTGTCTTTGCAGTATATATTCTCTCTCAAGCTGTGCAACTGCACCAAAGATTGTAAGCATAAACTGTCCTGCTGGCGTGTCAGTATCTATACTTTCTTTTTTACTTATAAATGCTATCCCTTTATCTTTTAATATTTCCACTATTTCAAGTAGGTCTTTTGTATTTCTTGCAAGCCTGCTTATACTTTCAACCACAACCGTATCACCTTCTCTTATGAAATCAAACATTTCTTTAAGCTTTTCTCTGTCACTTATGTTTTTTCCACTTACTTTGTCTATATAAACTTTCTCTACTTCTAATTCCTTCATTAGAACTTCCTGCCTTGCAGTATTTTGTTCAGCCGTTGATACTCTTACATATCCTACTCGCATTACTACCCCTCCTCACATGATTTTTACTAAAAGAAACATAATCAAAATAACTGTTTATTATTTCTATTCCTTTAGAGCCATTTTATATTTTGATATATACCCAAATATAAAATATAAGCCATATGAAAGCATAATATAATACAATAAAGCCTTTCACACAGGCACACCCTAAAGAAAGCCTATATGAAGCCATGTACCCCATTTGTAACAATATAAAATCGACAATACAAAATATATAAAACTATTATCCTCTAGACATCGTTTAAATGCATATCCTTGTTCTTTGCTAAATATTGTACTAGCTTAACCTTTTCTTCTAGATATCCACCTTCTGAATTATTGAGAATCTCAACAATATATGATAATTTCTCCACACTTAACTTTTTTATGTTAAAATCCCAAGTCCACTTAACAAATACTTTCAAAAACTCTAACTCATCTTTCAGTTCTGAAATTTCATATTCTTTATGACATGGATACTTACGTATTCGTTTTAATGCATCATACATAATCATATCATCTGCCCATCTTTCATACCTAGCTACCACCAAAGCATTTCTTACATGCTTTACATCTTGTATAGTTCCATTTAAAATTTTATTGATTTTATCATACCCAATCTTATCTCTAATGCTATCGCTGGCACGTTTCAATATTAAGTTACAGTTTTTAGGACTTCTCCCTGTATTTTTTACCCATACCTTAACAGGTGACTTATAATACATCTCAATTTCTTCCTTCTGCTTAAAATTTCCATCATACCAACAAAAGCTTTCAATGTATTGCTCCAAATCAACTAATGCATCATATCTCAATTTCGTTTCGTCACTATTGTCTCTTTTAGCCAAGTCTCCATAAGCATTACGTAACTCTCTAAATATGGTCTCCATCAATAATACCTCCTTCTTAAAAACTTCAAAAAATGTTTCCTAAAAAATGATGAAGCTTTTTGTTAAACCTTTTTTGAATTCCTCTTAATATACTTTCATCTCTAAATCCATAAGTAAAAGATCTATAAAATGAAAAATTACTCCTAAAAATAGAAATTTACTTCTTAACTGATTACTCATATGAAATAAATAGTGAAATATTATATTTCAAAATTAACTTCACAATACCCCATTAATGATTACTTTTTTGTAATATCACATACTAGCTCGATATTCCAAACATTTCAACTTAAAATTTATTTTTTACCAAAGAAAAAAAACACAGCTTAAACAAACTGTGCCTCTTCTTTACTAATTAGTCCTCATACATTGGAAATTTGCAAACTTCTTCTTTTTTAACTACTACTTGTGCTGCTTCACCAATAGCTTCTAACAAACTGTAACTTACCACCTGAGATTTAGATGCTTTTGTAAGTTTTTTGATTATAGTTGTTTCTTTAAGACTGATACCATTAATAAGCCTAATTAATTCTTAATCCACCTTTCCGTCAATTATATTTACTGCTGGATTATTAATAGAAATAAATGTCGCTCTATACTCTGCAGTAACTTGATTTATTATTTCTCGAAAGTCTTCTACTGTGTTAAAATCAGTAATGCTATTGGCTACAATTATATCACCACTTGATAAGTTCAAAGAAATATCATCTACTATACTATTAGGGTGACAAATTATAACCTCATTCTTGAAAGCATTTGTTTCTATAACACCATTGTATAAAACAAAAATTCTCATCACTAATCACTTCCTTTTTTATTATTTGTAAATAATAAAAAATGGTTACCTACATCAAAACAAAACTTATAATACAAAATCTTTATCGGTAACACCTATTATTAATAAAAGTTTCATTTTTAATTAACTACTCATATATTTTTTATGAGTTTACAAATACATGCTTTCTAGCTTTAATACCCCCTATATTAGATTAAATTTAAATTGCATGTACTATACAATTCTTTCTTATAAATTTGATACAGCAATATCACATAGTAAATTTCAAATTCAAATCTCTTATTTATAAATCAAAAATTTTAAAATCTGCTCATTCTATAGCTCTCGCTAAAAATTCTTAGCTAATAACAAAGCAGACTTGATATCTATAAAAAATATCAAGTCTGTCATCTGTACCAAAATTACATCAAAACTCTAAAATAAAATGTATGTTGAATAAATATTAAAACTTCATTTATTAGCTCTGAATTTTATTTTGTGCTGAATATAAAAGAAAACGACACAGCCTTTAAAACTGACTGTGCCGTTTTCTTAATATTTAATTAAAATCACTTTCACTCATACTGTTAACTGTATTTCTAATTACTTCTTGGAATTCTTTTTCCTTCTCTTCGTTCTGCTTTTTAAACTCTCCATCAGTTAGTCCAACAGTGTCCTTATATTGAGGAAGTAAATAATAACTTACATGTTGAGTCATATTCTCTGGTATAGGTTCGGTACCTGCCATATATAAATAGCTTCTTTTAGCTTTAATTTTACCTTCTTTCATTAACTTGATAGCTTCTGATACAGAAATCTCTCCATTAACATTATCAATAAAAGTATTACCCATAACATTATATGCTAAATCTTTAACACTTCCTTGCTTAGAGCCATCTGCACCATAGTAACTACCTGCATAATTTGAATAAGTTATCATTCCACCATACATGTCAAAATAATACTCTTTTCCACCATCTGTAAATGTTGTATCTGTTAGTCTGAAATGAGTTTGTCGGTCAAAATAGTACCAATCGCCTGATATATTAGTCCAACCTGTTGAAAATTGCCCATCTTTAACATAGGCTACTTTGTATGGATCTCCGTTAACTATATTCCAACCATCTGTCAAATTACTAGTATTTAACGATGCGATATCTCCATTTTTTACATCTGGAATAGTACCATCCTTTCTTATTGTATTTGTGTCAAACGACCTAGCATAAACAGGTGAAGTAAGTACCCCAGCTAATAGAAATACACCTACACCTCTTACTAATAACTTTTTTATACTTTTCATTAACAGTCCTCCCATTTTACCATTTAATATCATCTTTAGTGAAAGACTGTGGATTCTTAAAGTATGCTATCATAACAACTTTATTATCCATTGTTAAATAGAAAGTTAATTGATACTTCTGACCATCTTCTATATATGTTAAATCTATTGCTTGCATTGCCTGTAACTTAGACCATGCTGGGCAATTATAACATAAATCATAACTATTAATTTGTTTACTTACTTCATCACTATGAATTGCTCTTATAATTCCTTGTGTTGCATATGTTTTTCTAATGTCTGATATCGTATCGCCTAATTTTATCCCCTTACTTGTCTTAAAATCTTCATCTTTACCATCTTCCCAATAAATCTGATAAGCATATGAATATCCTTTCTCTTTTGTATAGTCTATAAAGTTTTTGGTTCTATTCTCAGAAGCATTATTAAAATCTGACCTTGATAATGTAACGTCATTACTGCTGGCAGTTGAATTTTTCACACCATCATTGCTTGTACTACTACTGCTAATCCATTGTCCATCACCATTTAAGTAATATCCATCTATGGTTGTATTACGTGCCATATAACCACTTGAATAAAAATAGTACCACTTTCCATCAATTTCTCTCCAGCCTTTAGCATAAGACTTACCTTCTGTATACCACCAGCCAGTATTATCCTTTTTCCACTCTGCGTGTGCATTTATTGGCACTCCAATTATAATTGCTGTAGCCAATAAACTTGTTAATAATCTCTTTTTCATTGCTATCTCTCCTTTGTAATATAAATAAAAAGAGCTCAGCCAAATAACATAACATTATCAAACCGTAGCTCTATTACTGCGATTTTCTCAAGAATACCCCTAATAGCAAAGTAACCAAACTCTGCCACTAGGAATACTTTTGAGAAAACAAGAACAAGGTGCAGAAGTATGCGTCCACACTAATACACCTTGTCATAAATTTATATTACAAAGTCACAAACTTAAGGCTACTGTATAAACACTTCCACTATTGAAATTATATATTAATTTCGTTATAATGAATGTGTGTATCGCAGACTTTGTCTGTATCGTGTGATGCTAACCCATCATGCCTTGTCTCCAACTATTGGCGTAGTTGGAGATGGTACACCCTTTTTATTATTCTTGTTTATCTCAATAACAATTTTAGCATACACAAAAGGTAATATCAACTTTAAAATACATAATACTCCAGCAATTCTTTATATCCTCTATATTTTCTATAATAATCACTAACTTCAATATCTTTATTAATAATATGTGTATCTCTATACCTTCGTACTATTTTCATAATGATATCCACTATATCATTATCCTTACCTTCATTATTACTCTCTATATGTAGAATAATGCTTGTACTTCAACTCTTTCTTTTTATTTCTTCTCTTTAAATAATTTTATAACTCATGTATACAATTATTATACTTTATCTAATCTGTTACTATAAATTAATCATGCTATAGCCTATTTTTATAGCTTTATTAACTATATAATCATCTTATTCAATACTAATTTCTATATATTCTAAAGTGCTTCTGTAATGTAAAATCAAAGTAATTTGTACTTTATTACAATATCTTGTTTTAATTAATTTCTAACTTATTTATTTATCTAACATAAAATCGTATATTGCAGAAATCATCCTTTTTCTTATTCAGATATCGCTTTTTTTATAAATATTTCAAATAAAATACTGCCTCTGACTACGTTTTTTATATTGTAGTTCCGCTAATTTAATAAATATCTTCCTCTTTAATACTGGTGAACATGATTATTTTCATGTCGTCAGTATTTTTTACTTTTCAAGATGTTTCTCAAAAACAGTGAGTTAGATTTATACCTTTTGTTCTTAGGAGATATAAATCTAAATATTAAAAAAGAGTTACTAATATTTATGTCAGTTACCCCATTCTTATATGTGACATTTCTAAATCTCCTTAAGAACCAATTTTAGTACTTAAGGAGGAAACAAAAGGTGTATAAGAAAGATATAAAAATAGAAGTCAACAAAATTTTGTGGGAGAGAATGATAAACAAGGTTAAAATGGACTTTAAAAGGTCATATGTTCAAACTGATTGTCTGTTAATAGTCATGCTTCTTTCACTATATAAGAAAAATTCAACTGAAAGGTCACAAGATAATCTATATCTTGCAATAAAGAAGCCAGACGAATTATCGGATAAAAACTATATTGATAAAACAATTGCTGTGTATGATGAGTTGCTTAATCTTATGATTGATAGTAACGATAAGCTTACTTATAGTCAAGTAATAGAACTTGCTATTGCTGATTATCTAGTACTTCCATTATCATTATATACTGACAATATTTCACCACTCTATAAAATTATCGGTTCAAAAAATAATACTATGCAGAAAGCTACTGCTACAGCTGTAGAAAATATGAAACTTAAAGCTTCCGAAATGACATTAATTGATGGATGCTGTGCAACTGGTTCATTATTTTTCGGATTAGACACCTATAATTGGAAAGGTGTAACCCTTAATGATATGAACCCTTTAAGAACCAACTTTCTAAATGTATTAAAAAAAGAACCATTAAAGCTCATAAAATTAATACTTGATACTGACCTTACATTCATTAATCAACCAGATACCAAAAATCCTATACTTTCAAAGTATAAAGCTAATCTTAAGGCTTATAAAGAAAAGCGTAAAAACTACAAAAAAGTTGACTGCAATGTACAAATTGCATTTGAAATGCTTATAGTTCAATGTATTGATAAGCAATATGTAGAGCAAAAAAATGATATTATTAATCGTACTTTAAGGTTTCTTCCAGCTTCTATAAAACTTCAAAATGCTACAATAACACAAAAAGACTGTCTTAGATATCTAGAAAATGATACTGTTAAAAAACTAATATTACTCGATGTTCCTTATATGGGGTCTGAAAAAGAATGTGGTATTAAAGATTATAACTATAAAAAATTTCATAAAAAAGTGGCTGATTTGTTATATAAAGCTGAATACCCCTTCATATATTATTGTAGGAGTTCTGCTCCTAAATCTGATAGAAGCAAGTCTCAAGAAGATAAAGCAAATATTATGAAAATGAAGCTTGGTCAATACTTCTTAAATAAAGGCTATTATTTTCAAAAAGTACATCTTGAAAAAGATACTGAACTTATGATTTCTAATGTACATTACTCAGAATCGCAATTTTTATGGAATAATTTTTCTGAGAGCTTATTGTAAAATAAGCCAACAGTCACTTATATGTGGCTGTTAGCTCTATATTATTTATAATATTCGTATCTGTTTAAATTTTTTAATTCATAAACTAATCATTTCCAACTTACACGGTATTTTTCTTGTAAAACTGAGTCCATATTATTATCAACTAAAAAAAAATATATTTCATCCAAAAATTTGTCTTTGTCATTCTTGTTAATAACAAAATGTTTATCAAAGGTGGACTCACCTTCAATAGAAACATCTTCTATTGATGCCAAACTCAAATCTTCTCCAAATTCCCATACTAACATAGGTATTGTTAAATTGAAGCCTTTATAATTCATATATACTTCGTCTTTGTCATTCTTTTCATAAACTTTAATTTTCAAATCGATATCTCTGTTTATATATAACATGAACTTTTGTTTATCTATACTATTCCATAACATACACATTCCTCCTCTAATATGTGTCAAAATATTCATCATATAATCCAGTACACGCATCCATTCCTGGATTTCCTTTTGTTGCTGATTTAATAATCTGTTCTGGTGTTTTACCACTTTTTATTAAGTTTTCATATGAATTCTTTTCTGCCCTAACCAATGCAGCATTATATCCATCAATATTTTTGATATTACCATTAGAATCAATATATGCTTGTATTCGTGATTGATTTCTATATTCATTTACCGCTCTAGCAACATCTTCTGTACTCGCTCCTTCTGAAAACATATTTGAAACCATTTGCTGTGCCGCACCTTCATTTCTATTATGATAAGCTATTCTATCTTGTCTATACCCTTCCACTGCAATTGGGTCATCCCATTCTCCTTTAACAAATGAAGCTAAGCTACCATCTTCGCTAGGTCGATACCCATACACTGCATTAGGGTCTTCTATAGCATCTTTTAGAACCTTAGGATTATCTGATGGATTATGTTTGTACTTGAATCCAAAATTAGTTTTATTGCCACCCTTTTTAATATTTCCAGCCCCACTACCAGCAACAGCCTTTGACATTCCACTTTTAGCTACTATACCACAAGTTATTCCACCTTCAAAGAGCATCCCTACGGTAAAATCTGCAGCTAGTTGTGCATACTGTTCATTAACTTTTGGATCAAACCCATATTGTTCTGTAGAAATCAAGTATACTTTTTTATTATAATCTACAAAATCATTGGGTGTCTTAAAATAATCATTTAATGCATTCTTCTTATATCGCCATGGTGCATCATGTACTATCTTTCCTTGAATTTCTTGCGCAGTAAAATCAAGATTTTTATTATAAGCTCGTTCAAACATTGATTTCTTATATAAGTTATAATTATAGTCAACATCAATTGCTCTCTTATATCCTCCTGGATTATCTGGCAGAAACTTAAACTGTCTAGCCCCTCCAGTTCCAATATATCCCTCAGCCTTCGCTGTGCCAACATACCATTTTCCATCTAATCCTTTTACTTTTACCTTCTGACCTTCAATATAATTGCCAGCTCTATTATATACTGGTAAATTGGCAACATTAATTGCTCCATTTGTCTGCTTTTTCCCTGTTGGTATTACTGCATTATTATACACTGTTGTTCCTGTGGCTGCTATAAGACTTTTTTGCAAATTTCCTATATTCTTATTTGTTGGTTTTGTTTGATTTTTTATATTCTTATTTATCGGCTTTGTTTGATTTTGTATTACCGTTTTCTTACTTGATTTAGTTCCATTTATTGCTAATGTAAGCCTATTTTCCGCTTTCTTTACTATAGGTGAGCTTTTTATAGCATTTTTTACTTTTCCGATTACTCCTAATGCAGCTTTTTCACTGGAACATTTCTATTTACTTTCATCAAACCATATTCATCCAATACATCAATAGTGTCTTCATCCTCTATCACAATTATTGGTCCAACATATTCAAGGTTGTAAGTTTGCCAATCATCTCCTACTATATCCTTTTATATGTCTTCAAAATAGGAAATCAGTTCTTATTTCATTACTTCCGAAACATTGTGTAGTTGCCTAATTTCCTCAAATGTATATATTTTTATCATTCTTTTCTCCTCCTACAATAAGCTTACAGTCCCCATTTTTTCTTCTCTGCTACTGTTGATGTAAAATGTTGCAGTAGTATCTACACTGCTATGACCTGCTAGTTTACTTACTGTTGAAATTGGTACTCCTCTATTAATTAACCTTGTACATAAAGTATGTCTAAAGGTATGAGGTTTTAATTTATTTATCATTCCTATCTCATTAGTTAATCTTTCAAGCATTGTGTTTATTGCATCCCTTTTTAATACTCCTCTTTGACCTATTACTAGATATTCTGAATCTTTTACACTGTAATCTCTATCTTTGATGTATTCCTTTATTCCATCAGCTAAATCGAATTTTAATGGTACTTCTCTAAACTTTCCTCCCTTACCATAGATTTTTATTGAGTAGTTTAGAAAATCAATGTCCTTAATCTTAATGCTACATAGTTCACTTACTCTAACTCCTGTGTAAAGTAGTAACATTACAATTACCTTATTTCTTTTACTTACTTTTGACTCATTTTGAATGTAAAACAATATCTTCTCAACCTCCTTATCACTGTAAACTTCCACTTATTTCTCCTACCCGTAGGCTATCTTTACTCTGTCTTTAGAATTTTCTACAACTATTTCTTTCATCTCACCAATTCCTACTAGGTATCTATTTAGTGCATGAATGCTATCTATCTTTTTATTGATAGTTGCTATCTCGTAGTTACTTTCTACTAGAAAATTCTTATAGCTTACTACGTAGAATCGTTGTAGATCACCATTAAAATCAACTCCTTTACTTCCTAGAAATTCTATGAAAGCCTTAATGTCTCCATATAGCTTTCAATGGACTCTTACCATCTTCAATTAGACTTAACTTGAAACTCTCTACTATCTCATTCATTGTTATTACTCCCTTCAACCTTCTTTAACAGTTTTCTTATCCATTTATCTGTGTATCCTAATTTCTTAGCTAATTCTTTGCTATCGCTTACGGATTTGCCTTGAAGTTCTTTTATTGAATAAGCTTTAGAATGTAATCTCATAGAAAATTTACTTGTTGACCTTTAAAATATTCATGTATTTTTATAGTTACTTCTAACCCCAGTAATTCAATTAGTTCTTCATATACTCCATTGAAATCTGATTTATCTATACTCAATCCCTCCCTCTTGAAATAGAAAAAGAGTTAATGCTTCCTTAATTAGAAACATTAACTCTCTTATCAGATTTATAATATATATTTATCATCTATTTTAAATTCAGTTGATTTAGCCTTTATTTACAGTTTTTCAATCTGAATGCTACTGTTTTTTACATTCTCCTAAATATCTATTTTCTAATGCCTTATCGTTGCTTTTTAATATAGTCTAGTGATTGATGAATTGTATTTTCAGCTATTTATCTCATTGAATGATTTTATTATTTATTAATTGGTTATTTAGTTAGATTTTCTACCTTGATTATTACTCTATTTCTTCATTGATTAGATTTTCTTTAACTGATACATTTATTATCTCTTACCTATTAATTACTTAATTATTCTTTATTCTGATTAGTTCTTATTTATCATTTCTTCAATTTCTTTTATCCTTATTATTATTTTAAATTGAAATAGATTTTTATTTATCTATTTCAATTCTTTTAAGTCCTTATCCCTCCTCCTCCCGTTACAATTTCCTAGTCCCGAGTTCCAAGTCTCTAGTTATTCTACTCAGCTATCCTATTTATATGTTTTATTCTATCAATTCTTTTTATTTTTTAGTGATTTTCTATCTTTTATCCTAGATATATTATTGTTCTTAATTCTATTAACTTTTAAGTGGAATTATTGAACCTAGGATTTCCTAGCTTATCAGCTTATGTTAGTTTTTAACCCTAGTTATCTTAGCTTTTAAAATTATTTCATTTCAAGAAAAAAGGTTAATGCTCCAATTGCTGAAATATTAACCTTTTTAACTTTTTTCACTACATTATTAATATTATGCTATGAGAATTATTCAGGATTCTATTATCTTTATATACACTTTTTAAATATTTATTTTTATTCAGTATAAACTCTTCTAATTATGAATCTAATTTTATGCTGTTAATTAAATATCTATATAGCTAATTTAATTCTATTCAAAATAAATTGGTTCCCTACATTCACCTACTACACAATCAAGCATTTCTTCAATATTTTCACCATCTTTACATAGAAGACCATCAGTATATCTATAAAATGTTCCACTTTCTGTCATAAGCATAAGTAAATTTCCCCTATTCGCTATTCCTATTGGATAGACAACATCATCGATATCATATTCATCAAATATACCTCTAAAATATTCACTATCCAAATTATTTCCAATAGCTTTAATCGGATTAAATTCAATCACCTCATCAATGTCAATAGCTTGCATTTTTCTCTTAAATTTTATTTCTAACATACCATACTGTTTCAAAAAAGCTCGTATCTTTTGAGGCATGTCAATACTTTTCTCTTTAAATATTTTTTCTATTGAATCAATATTAACATTTCTTTCATTTGTCCAACCAGCTTGCATCAATCTATCCAATGTGATATTTTCCATAAATCTCACTCCTTAATATTATTTATTTGGCATACCAAAACCTTTAAAAGTTATTTTACAATTTGCACACGGTTCTGCATAAGCTCCATTATTAAAATATTTTGTATTCAAGAAAATATTATCTATATTTGCTCCATTTCTCAATGCATTATTTGTAGCATATACTTCTGCACAATTATCTACACTCCATAATTCGTAACTATTTCTTTCAGCATATGGATTACTTAAATCATTTGCTGCTAATGATTTTGTATTATCTATTAAGCTTTGTAATTCTGGTTTTAATGTATTTCTAGATGGATTAAACTTATTTGCTCCATTATATCCAAAAGAAATATCTCCTGTATTCATATCTACTGCCGCACTTATCTTTGCAGGTTTATATGCTCCTCCTCCTGGTTTTGTTATGCCAGAATTCTTTATAAAGTTTATTTGATTATCTAATGCTTCATTACTAATTCTTTCAGCTACTCCAGTCCAATGTTTATCATATCTAGCCACTTCATCTGGAGACATTAAATCTCTAAAACTTGTATATTTAGGGTTACTTACCCCCTTAATTGCTTCACTACCACCCTTTTTAATATTTCCAGCCCCACTACCAGCAACAGCCTTTGACATTCCACTTTTAGCTACTATACCACAAGTTATTCCACCTTCAAAGAGCATCCCTACGGTAAAATCTGCAGCTAGTTGTGCATACTGTTCATTAACTTTTGGATCAAACCCATATTGTTCTGTAGAAATCAAGTATACTTTTTTATTATAATCTACAAAATCATTGGGTGTCTTAAAATAATCATTTAATGCATTCTTCTTATATCGCCATGGTGCATCATGTACTATCTTTCCTTGAATTTCTTGCGCAGTAAAATCAAGATTTTTATTATAAGCTCGTTCAAACATTGATTTCTTATATAAGTTATAATTATAGTCAACATCAATTGCTCTCTTATATCCTCCTGGATTATCTGGCAGAAACTTAAACTGTCTAGCCCCTCCAGTTCCAATATATCCCTCAGCCTTCGCTGTGCCAACATACCATTTTCCATCTAATCCTTTTACTTTTACCTTCTGACCTTCAATATAATTGCCAGCTCTATTATATACTGGTAAATTGGCAACATTAATTGCTCCATTTGTCTGCTTTTTCCCTGTTGGTATTACTGCATTATTATACACTGTTGTTCCTGTGGCTGCTATAAGACTTTTTTGCAAATTTCCTATATTCTTATTTGTTGGTTTTGTTTGATTTTTTATATTCTTATTTATCGGCTTTGTTTGATTTTGTATTACCGTTTTCTTACTTGATTTAGCTCCATTAACTGCCGAGATTAGATTCTTTTGGGCTGTTTTTCCTATTTGCTTTGCTTTATTTTCTATTTTATTTACATTTGTTTTAACTGTTTGTACACATTTTTTTACATTTGCTTTTGCTCCATTTATTGCTGATGTAAGCTTCTTTTCTGCTTTCTTTACTATTGCTTTTCCTTTATTTACAGTACTTTTTATAGCGCTTTTTGCTTTTCCAATTGCTCCGGATGCAGCCTTTTTTAATGAATTCATATTCATTAATCTTCACCACCCATTCCTACTACATTGTGGTTAAAGACATATGATTCTCTAGCTCGTCCATTTTCATAGACTACTCCTTCTGCTTCTGTATAACAGTCTCCTTCAAGTAAAATAGAGCTTGAACTTTTTTTCTTAACGAGCAGCTTACTTTCAGCTTTTATTCTTACTTTCTTTCCTTTTATTTTTATTCTTCCATCACTATTTACTTTTATATCATCAGAATTTCTTATTTCAACTCCATCATCATCATTGAATATTACATACATATTCTTTCTATGAAATTTTATATCTTCCGGCAGTATATCCATATGATTTCCCTGCTCAGTTACAAAATATCTATTATTTACATTTGAAAATTTGGAATATGTATCTCCATTTTTTCTTACACATCCACTTACTACAGGTATTTCATATTCATTTGAAAAATACAACATTGCATGTTCATTTACAATAGGCATTGCATACATTATGGATCCTGTTGGTGGTGCAAATCTAAACCAATACTCTCCGTCTTTTCCATCAATGTCTAACTTTATTCTTACTTCTTCGCCTCTTCTTTCCTGTATTTTTCCTTCTAGTGATACCCCATTTAATTTTTCATTATGCATTTTATTCTGCCATACACTATTTTTTCTACATAATTTATAGGTAAAAATCATTTCTCCCTGAATATATTCTCCAACATATTCTTTAACATAAAATTCCCTATTATTAAATGTTATTTCATCTCCAACAAAAAATATACTTCTTGACGTAATTGTATAATAAACATAATCTATGCTGTTTACCTTAAATTCTTCTGATAAGACTTCATTATATATTTTTATATCATTTGATATCTTATATGTTGTTTTATCTGAAAGATTATGTTTTCTTCTAGAAGTTTTCCCAAAATAAAACATATTACCAATATTGATTATATCACAATTAATCTGCTCTCCAAACATGCTTGCCATTCTTTTTAAAAACTCATAATCTGTTTCTTTATATTGAAATATTGGTTTATCTATTTTCTTTTTTCCATCACTACATTGAACAAAATCAGCTTTTCCATAATCTTTTAATACTTCTTTTATAAGATCATCATAACTCATATTTTTATTTTGAAATGAATGTGATTTTTTCTTTATATCAAGAATTATATCCCCACTTAAAGCCTCTATTTCAAGATAATATACACCATTACTATTTATTGTGTTTACTTTTGATATATATCCTTCAAATAATTTTTCTTCTTTATCACTTTGTTTTTCATATAACCTTACTTTATCATTGGTGGAAGCTCCAATAGAATACTTAAATTCCATACTATCATCCAATAAACATTTTACATATAAAAATCCATGTTCATTCCCTCTGCAAATTATCTTTGCTTTTTCTATTTTCAGTATTTCATATGGACAGTCTATTCTAAGTTTTTTCCACTCTTCCATTCTCTTTATCACCTCTCCTTATTTTTATTGACCACTCGTTATAAATCTTATAATTCCCCCACAATTTGTAAACATTATTGAATTTGTTGTCAGTGCCGGATTTCCGCTTATTAATTTATCTTCCTGAACATCTGTCCATTGACCTGGTGACACAACACATGGTTTTTCTGTAAGAATACATATACCAAATGTACTTATATTAGCTGTTGTATTATCTGTCTTATTTAAAATGGGGACGTTGTCAACATAACTTCCATGGCTTATTGGTATCTTTATATTGCTTGGACAACTTCCACAACTACAGCACATTACTGCTCCTCGAACTATATATTCTACTCCCATACTCTTTAACTCCTATTCATTTTTTATTCAACATTTAATCTTTCTAAATAAATTCCATCATAATTTCTTCTTAATATGCTTTCTGCTGCATCAAGCCTTACAACAATTAAAGTTTTATCACTTTCTTTAATTTTGAAGATTTTTTTGTTTTTTATCTTTTTCTCATCTAAAACGATTTTTTTTACAATTGTCTTATTTAAATTAAATTCGCTTTTTTCATGTAAAACTTCAAATTCTCTAAATATAGGCAAATAATAAATATTTTGATTTTTTCTTTCTTTATCAATTAAGCAGACTCTTTTAAAAATTATATTTGTATCATACTTTTCAATTATTTTCTTTAATTTTTCTGATATTAAAAATATTTGTGTATTTAGAATATCTAAATATTCTGTGTCCTCGTCTGCATTGACAAAAATAATATTGTTATCTTCAATTTTATCTTCATTTAACAAATTAATATTTTTATATGGTATAGTTTTATAAACTTCCTTTAAACTTGGAGTATTTGAGTATCTTTTATCCTGCTTTAGTAAAAAATAATCCATTATACTGTTTCCACCTCATTTTGTTCTTTTGAACCATCATATAAAATAACAACGTCATCCATATATTCACCCGCAAAAAATATTATTTCTTCATCCTTATCAATATTTTTATATTCATCACATTCCATAAATTGATTTATTAATTGTGCTAATATCTGCATTGCAATCCCATTATATTTATTACTTTCCTCCAGTTTTATTTTTTCAATATCCATTTCTCTTATTGCTCGTCCATATTCTTTTCTCTTATCCATAAGTTTATTTATATATTTAAAAAAATATTCATATATCCATACAAAATCCATGTCTGAGCTACATTCTTCACTATCTAAAAACCATCTGCCATCAAAAAAATCAATTCTCCAATCCCCCTTACTTTCTAGTATGTTAGTTCTAAGAAATGAAAAATAAATATATTTCATCTTTCCCTTCAAATTTTCTTTTTGTAGTTTTTCAGCTTTTTGGCAGTTTTCTTTAAAACTTGATAAAAGTTCATTTTCTATAATTTCTTGATTATTTTTAAATTTTTCAGATATTGTAGAGAGTTCATTATTGAATCTATTTTTAACATATTTATCTTTAAACTCCTGAAGGAACTTTTCTTTATCTTCTTGAATTATCATTACTTCAACTCCTATCAGCATAGGTTAATTATTAAACATAATACTATTTATTATTAAATTAATTGTTTTTACTGTGCATTGATCTTAAATCCATCCATTGTAATATCATTATCAATATCAATGCTTGCTGAAGCTTGGATAAGTTTTACTCCATTCTTTCCTATAATAGTAACTTCATCACCATTAATTTTTATTTTTTCTCCTGTCATTGTTATGTTTTTATCTGTATCTATTATGATTCCTTTTTCATCATTTAATATCATAGAATTTCCACCAGAGAAAATATCAATTTCTCCTGGCTTTAAAAGTATTTTCTTCCCGTACTTGGTTGATAAACTCTTATGATCTGGATTACTTCTCATAGCCTCATTACGACACTCTAAATCAACTGAGCTGATTACATATGCATTCTTTTCATCATTATCTGGAATATACATTCTTATAGCATCTCCAATTTCTGGCATACAGTACCAGCCTGTTCCATCTGGTGACGAAAATACTGTTGAATAAGGAAACCATTCTGTGTTAACTTTTACTGTATTAGAATATGAATCTATTCCTAATGCAACTTTAACAATATCTTTTTTTACTGAAACAATTTTTCCTTCTAAAGATACTCCTTTTAATTTTTCATTGTAAATTCTAGGTATCTTCATTCCATTTTCATCTCGCAGCATACATGTAGTGGTTAGAATTCCATTTATAGCTTCTATTTCACATTGATATACATATAAATTTCTATTGTTAAATTTCACCTTTCCATATAAATCTAAAATCTTATTAGTAGTGATTTTATAATTTAGAAAATCTGAATCATTAATACTAGATACTCCTTCAGCTGATTTCAATTGATATTCATTTATCTCTTTACTCATTGAATAGTTAAAATGCTTAAGATCATAAATTCTTCTTAAATCCGGAACTCCTATTGTGTACTTTATTCCAGACATAGTACATTCAGGTATTATTACTGCATTAAAATGTGATGTTAATCTCTTCAAAAACTCCCAATCTGTCTCATTATATTGCACAACCATTTGTTTAATTGCTTTTCCATCAGAAACATTATCAATCATATTTGCATTACTATAACTACTTTTTACTTTTCTAAATATCTCATTATATGTAGTCTTATTTCCTTGAAAACTTCTACGTTTCTTCTTTATATCCATTAAACATGTATTTCCTAATGCTCTAATTTCTAAGCTTTTTACCTCTTGTACATTGTCTAATGATATACTAGTAACCATTCCATAAAACAAATCCTCAGTTTCATTCTCATAATTTTTTATTGATACTTTTATTTCTGATTTATCATCTGCACACTCAACATATTTATCTGAGTTTTCATATTCCTCTGCTATAATTCCCTTTAAATAAAGCTCTGCATGTTCATTAGCTTTACGTATTACTTTTAATTTTGATATTTCTTTAAACTTATATGGTTCAATTAAGACATTTCCTAGTGTATATGCAAATTCCTCACTCATATTTTTCCACCCCTTATATATCACATATTATTCTTTTTGACTTTTATTGTATTAATCATTTGAAATATAACATCATCTTTCCATTCTCTCATATCTTTATAGTCACAAGAAAAAGTCCCCATGAAAGTTTCTCCCTTAAATTCAAATAGAAATGTAAAATTATATAAGTATGCATCTATTGCTGAACTTTTAAAATCATAATATGCTATCTTTTTAGAATCTATTTCTAATATTCCTTCATCAAAAAAAACATTTGATGGATTAAGTTTCTTAGTTATTAAAACCATGGTTTCTTTTAAATCATCAATATATTCATCCTCTAAAGGATTATCAATAATTTTGAATGTTATAGCAATGCTTCCATCATCATTACACTTAATAATATCTGGTCTATCTTCTGATGGATACTTAAATCTTCTTGCTTCTTCAGGCATATCAATAAATGTATTAGGTATATACATTTTTAATGCACCATCAAAAAATTCACTTTCTTCAAATTCATAAAAATTATTATTTATTTTTACTGGTCCTTCACAAATATTTTCTCTAAGTCTTTTTTCTTCTATTTCATTTATAAAGTCTAAAATCTTTTCATCCATTCTTTTTTCCATCTTATATTCCTCCACATACAAATTAATCAATCAATATCTTCTTATACCCACCTCTTCCATGTCTATTTCTTCCACCTGTATTTTCTCTTTCTCTCTTTAAAATATCTAAAAGATAAAAATACATTTCCTCATTAGAATAGTTTCTATTTTCTATTTCAAGCTTATGACATAAGTAATCTAGTATAATTTCTTTTTCAATTGTTTCTTTTGCTTGGATACACATTGTTCCGAATATTATGTCCCATGGTTCAATTGAAGAGCATCTTAATATTTCACTTCCATATGATCTTAATATTATTGGATCTAGTCCAGCTTCATCATTACCTGAATGCAGAGAATAAATAACATTTACTGTATCATATTCCGTGCTTAAATCTTCAAATCCAGTATAATGAATTCTTAAATGTGCACCTTCTCTAAGGAAAAATCTGCAAAGTTCCATTTCATCTTCTTTTAGTTCTACATTTTCATCTAAATAAATCTCTGTACTATTTTCTATAAAATCCTTACTTGTTTTTTCATTTAAAAATCGAATTTTAAGAATCAAAAGTTTGTTATTACATTTATATTCAACTTCTTTGTCCTCATCTAAAAAATAAATAACATCATTATGCTTAATAATTCCTCTTTTTACCATTAAAGCTTCATCCTTAACATCTATTTCACATCCACATATTATTCCATCACAATATGATTTGAAAATTATATCAATAAAGTTTCTTGGATAATCTCGAAGCTCATTAAGCATTTCTGTTTTTAAAAGTCTTCCTGCTTTAAATAATGGATACTTATTCTTAAACACTGAACCCTCCTTATGTTGTTTACTTTATTTCTTCTCATCGAATTGTTTTTCTGCTAAGAAAAACAGATGAAATACTAAAATCCACCTGGATTTCATCCTTCATTGTTCATTGTAAATTGTAAATTGTACATTGATTAGTTATTTCCATCAAAGAAATTCTTCTCCCATTTATCATTTTCAAAATAGAAGAATTCCTCTTTTCCCATATATAATTCATGATTTTGTCTAAGTATGGCCACAACACAGAAACCCCAAAGCTCTTTTTCTGCCCATACAAAGAACTTTATTTCATTATTCTCAATATTATCTGTCTCTGCCTGTTTTATATGTGGATACCTTTCTGTAATTGCTTTTGCATTTGTAATTTCTAACTCTTCATTATTAAACTTATAATCATATTCATATTTAACGTTATTATTGTTATCTTTTAAATAAAGTTTTAAAAGTATTCTATCCATGAATCTAGAAACAAAGCCTCTATTTATCTCATTATTTTTTATAAGAGTAATTTCTTCTCCACTATGGGTAAATGCTGTAATAACATATGGAAGAGCACATGTATTATTTTCTATTTGTATATCTGCATATCCAAAATTCTTAGAATGAAGATATTTTAACGTTCCTTTAAGACAACTAAGCTTTAAATCATAATCCTCATAAGAATCCTTTTTACTTTTATTTATTTCAATAATTCTGCCTGGAATAAATTCCTTTAATGCATCCTTAAATATATCTACCTGACATGACTGTCCTGTAAGCTTTATTAATGAATAATCATAAAGCTCATCTTTTTCATATAAGCTTTCTAAGAATTTTTTTATTATTCCATAAACATCACCTTTAATAAGTGTATTGATTTCATACGTTGTTATAGTCAATCTTGGTGCCTCTTTTACTACCTTTAATACATCATCTTGTCTATAAGAAAGCTTCCATTTATCAAATATAATAAAAGTACTGTCCTCATTATCCTGAAGTTTATTGTCTTTAATTATTTCTGGAGCTAAGTATATCTTTATAAGCTCAGGTCTTGTAAAAAATATTTTTTTAACTTCTTCAGCTAAATTAAATAAGAAGTAATAATTGTTTCTTACCTTACAATAGTCCTCTTTATTCCTAGTCTCATATAATTTAAATTTATTTGGAATTATATTTTCTGCTTTTTCATATTCTTTATCTAAAGTTTCATATAATTCTTTTATTCCATATTTATCTATACTTCTAAAAATATCTATTTTAAACTCATCAATTAATGCTTTTTTAACTTCTTCATAGTCTTCCTTAATCAAAGCCTGTGCCATAAGTATTTTTAAAAACTGCAGTATTCTAAATGTAAGATTGTTTCCACCGAAATCTGTATCTCCATTTTCATAAGAAGTTTCTATATTTATTTTGTAAGAAACTCTGTTATTTCTTATACTAAAAGCAGCACCAGAAAGATCTGTCGTTCCCCCTCCGCAGTCTATAATAAGTGCTTTATACTTTTCACCCTGCACATACTTATTTCTATCAATTAAGTCACTTATAGTGTTATAAAGTACGCCAACACTTTCTTCAAGCATGTTTTCACTTTGTACATTATAATTGCTTAATACATCTTCAAATAATTTATGGAATTTATACTTTTGTTTTGTAGGACAAGATATGTAAATGTTCTTAAATTTACACTTAAATCTTTGATTTGCTAAAGATATGACATATTCCAAATATGCTTTTATTATTTGCTTTCTTTTTATTAAGGTGGTTTTTCCATGAATATCTATGACTTTTTCATCTTTTTCAAAATCACTTATCCATCTTTTTATATCATAAAAAACAGTTAAACTATCATCTACATACCTTTTCTTTGATGCTGCCACTGCATCATATCCAAATATATACTTTATTTCATTATTATTTTCATTAATATATTTAACACCTACTATACTTGGTATTAATGGTGACAATGTATAGCTATCTTTTGTTGTATCTAATAGTTTTACAAGCTTTACTTTTTCATCCTCATATAATTCATATTTTCTTTAATTAAATTTTCATTTAATCCATTAAAGACTTCTTTATCTATGTAAATACCTGCTGTAGTATTTGATGTACCAAAATCTATTGCAAGAGGCATACTTGTCTCTTCTAATTGTTTCAATTCAAATCTAAGAAGTGGAACTTGTGAGTATTCTATTTTTATATCATTATTTATATTTTTTCCTTCATACACATCATAAAGAAGCTCTGATTCTTTTTCTTTAAAGAATAATAAGTTATAAAACTTACTTTTCCCTTCTCTTGCTTCTACATCTTTTCCTTTAACAAGAAAATAATTATATCTGTTATTTTCTTTAACCTTTTTAATATTTAATATTGTGCATATATTAAACTCACTATCAGCTAGAATTACATTTCCTTCACTAATATCTTCACTAGTTTTAATCTCATAATCATCATAAATTTCTATTGATAAATTCTCATATACTATTATTTTTCCAGAGTAGTCTATGATACTGCTTACTACTTCTCTTTTAGATGATTCTTTAATAAAATTCTCTATATTATTAAGTCCGCCTTCAGTATAATTATTAATTAATCTATTATCCTTTTCCCCTCTATACTTAATAATAAGCTTTATTAGTTCTTCTTTATCAAGTGGATCAACTATGCTTTTAACTAACTTTTCTCTAGTACATATCTCTCTTAATTGAAAAGTAGTCATAAGAAGTAAATCTTTTTCTTTATAAGTTTTTGATTCATTTTCTTCTATTTTACTTAGTTTATATGTGTATAACCCCATGTTTCTCTTCTCTCCTCCTTATCTACTCAACCATTACTATTTCATCAGATTTCATTACATTTTCTTCACCAATTATTCCAAAATGCTTATCCCAAAATAAAAAACTATTCATATTTACAGGTAAAAATGTATCTACTATTGCATTTATCTTACCTTCAAAAGTCTCATTTTTATATTCACTTAAATAAATGTAAATATCCTTTGGTGCATCTTTGCTCAAATATATTGTGCTGTATTTAAATATTTTAACTAACACTTTATTGAATAATTCTAAGGATGTTCCTGTCTTATATAAGGTTATTAAACTATTTAAAAATATGTCTTTTTCTTCTTTGTTAAAAAAATCTATATTTGTATTCAAGTCTTTTCCAAATACATTTTTCCTTATATCCTTTAATAAAAACATTTTATAAAATTCATTTTTTGAAAGACCACTTTTTAAATCCATCTCTCCTAAATAATGAATCAATATATCAAAGAGTGTATTTCTAAGTTCAATATTCTCTTCAAAATTACTATCAAATAGCTCCTGAAATATTTCTTGAAATCTATAAAACGAGTTTATTTCTATTTGTTTGTCTCTTGGAATATCTGTAAAATTAATCTCATCAAATGCTATTTCCATATATGGGCTGCATACTTTTGCCTGCTTAAATCTAATCTTTTCCCTGTCAACATTTTGTTCATCAGCTTTTAAAAAGATATCATAAATGTAATTCATATTAATCGCCCTTCACATTTATATTCTGGATAAATAAATTGAACTTCACCTACTAAAAAGCTTAAAATATCATTATTTAAATAATCAGTCTTATTTCTAGGTTCAAAATATAATACTAATGCTTTTTTTACATTGTCTTCTCTTATTTCATCTATTATAAAATCATTTGCATCATATATTTCTCTACTCTCTTCTTTAAGTAAATCTTCCACAGTCACATCTTTAAATATTAATTTTTCTGAAATTTTAAATGAGGCTATAAGCCTTTCAATTTCACTTTTGCTTTTTATCATATATCTATTATTAAATAAAAATTTATTTGAAAAATTTATGTTCATATAGTTATTCATAATCTCATATTCATAAGCTCTAATCTTATCTTCCTTATAATTAACTATTTTATATATGCGCCATGTTACTGGATTTGATATTTTTGATGTAAGTAAAATAGAATCATCTTTAAAAGTTACATAATTTATTTCTTCATCACTCGCATTAACTAAATAGCCACTATCTTTTCCTTCTTTAGCTAAAGAAATATTATGTTCATAATTAATCTTATCTATACACGGTACTGGAAATCCGTTGCATTTCATCTTTATATTTTTAACATTCCATATTGGCACCATATCATATTTTATATATTTACTGTATTCTTCAAAGTCTATATCAATTTTCATAATACTTTCATCTTTTTCAAATTCACCTTCATAACTAACAAGCATTACTTTTGCTATTTTATTAACATATGGCATATTAAGTGTTTTCCACCTAATATTATTATTTATAAAAGCTTTATATAAGTTACTTATTTTATTTTTATATTCACTGTTTTCTATTACTTTAAAATAAGCTTCATGTGTTCCTTTATTTGTTGTTATAGTACCTTTAATTTTTAAATTACTATTTATAAATTTCTTAAAAATACAATAATCACATTTTAAAAATATACTGAATAATTCATATGTCTTATTGTTACTTAAAGTTCCTAGTAAGTCTTTAATGTCATATGTCTTTTCTTCTTTGTCCTTCTCAATCATTGGAAAAAATATTTCATCTGTTATATCCAGTTCATTTCTTCTAATGATTGTTGAATATATGTTATATTTTTCTTCTACATATTCCACTTCATCAAAGACTCTTTCCTCTAGCTGTGCATATTTTTCATTTGAATATTCCTCGAGGGAAGAAAAAACACTCATCATTATTTTCTTTAATATGACCTTGTCATCTAATTCCTGTATATCATTTAACTTTTCATATATCCTATTCATTACTTTCACCACTGCTTTTCTCACCATTACTTGCTAATTGCTTATCTATTCCTTGGAGCATTTCATCTATTAATTTAACTTCTTCGTCTAATCCAAGCTGTGTATATATATCCTTTGATAATAGATATAGGACCTTTGCTGATTCTTTATCATCCTTAACAATTCTTGCATTGGCTTCTTTCAAATACTCATCTGCCTCATTTTTGAGATCTGCTTGCCCCTCTATTCTTTTATCTATAAGAGCCATTTTTTGATCAAGCTCATTTGCTAAAGAATAGTACTCATTTTTCTTAAAACTCTCTTTAGCTAAAGCATAATACATTTTTGCATTTACATAATCTCCAGAAATATAATTTTCATCACCTTTTTTTCTTAAATCTATAGCTTCATTTAAAGCATCTTCTTGCTCTTTTTGTAATTCTTTTTCTTCATCCTTAGCCTTTTCCTCATCTTCCTTTGCTTGTTTTTCTTCTTCCTTTTTTGCAGCAGCTTCTTCCCCTCGCGTATCATATATTTCTTTAAGTTTATCTATTGCTTCTTTCTTTTCATCTTTTAAATAATAATTACTAGCAAGTCTTTTTGCCTCTAGATAATTAGCTTCTGATTCCGCGGTTTTACCTGCTTCTAATTGGGCATCAGCTAATTCTAAAAGATCAGATACACTGATGCAGGTTTTTGCTATATCAATTTTCTTTAAAATATAGCTTTTTGCTATATCGTCAATATCTTCACCTTTTTCTAAAGCTAATAAATATTGATCTAAAGCTTCTTCAAATTTCTTTTCTTCTAGCTTTTTATCACCTTCAATTATTATTTCTGTATATTTACATCCAGCATCTATTTCTTTTATGTCATCTTTAAGCTTATATTTACTAGCAATTTTTAAAGCTTCATCATATTTTGAATTTGCTTTTTCAATATGATCATTTTTTATGTACTCTTCTGCTTCTTGTACATAATTATTCATATTTATAATTTGTTCTTTTTTCTTATTTTGTTTTATGTTAAATACAACCAATCCAACTATTATAACTAGAAGTATTGGAATTGCTGCCATTATAATTTTCTTTATTAATGCTTTTCTCTTTGGATTTATGTATGCCTTTTCTACATACGTAACTGCAAAAGTATAGTTTTCTAATTCTTTAAGTTGCTTTGATAAAATCATTTCTTCAACTCTATCAACAACTTCTTGTGGCTCTTTTGCACCTTCAAGTGCATCTTCTATTTCTTTTTCATCACAATTTTCCCATATACCTTTTGTAAGTAATGTAAATACATCACCATCATTAAGTTTTAATTTTTTTGAAATAAATGGTGAGCTTATTTTATTTTGACCTAAATAACACGATAAATTATTTCTTTCTATATGCCTAGCTGCTTTATCTAGTGGAATCATATAATCATCAAGCATTTCTTGTGTTAAAGATAAATCTTTACTTTTTTCCTTTAAATATCCATCCTTAAAGAAATAAAATCTCGAGTTTCCTATAGAAACATATCTAACTTTACTATAATTTGTTATAGCTATTGTCATAGATGCCTTAAGTCTTACATTTCTTCCACTATTTAAAATTTCATCATTTACTTTATTTAGATATCTTTTTATTATGGCTTTATTCATTGTAGGTCTTAATGTAAATAGTCTTATAAATTCTGTTACTGCAATTTTGCCTGTTTCTATTTCTGTATCTTCATCGATTCCATCACTTATTACATAACATGCCATTTTATCAAGCTCTACGAATGCAAAATAATCTTTATTTTGAAGATAACTTCCCTCTTCACTTATAAAGCTTGTCTTAAATTTTGAATTTAATTTTCTCATTTGCCCTCACCCTAACCTAATTTATATGATATTATCTAATTCACTCAAACCGCATAAAATAAGCAAATTCTTAAGCAGAGAGCCCAAATCTTGTATTTGGTGCGAAT
>ENA-OWPM01000149-OWPM01000149.1-human-gut-metagenome-genome-assembly--contig:-NODE-149-length-93682-cov-11.286776_pt1 | contig 93682 bp, 127 predicted proteins | sample MGYA00248267_ERZ651852 | MGnify/ENA primary metagenome ERZ651852 (study PRJEB26924, sample SAMEA4378228) | human gut metagenome | biome: human gut; feature: human-associated habitat; material: faeces... | reverse complement strand
ATTCATGTCCTCTTTTACGTCAGCAAAAGAACCTTCTGCCTGAATACTGCGATTCATACGGAGCATCGTTCCATACTCACTTGTGATCCGTTCCAGATCTTCTGCACGTTTTTGACTCATCGTCTTCGAGACCATCAGCACTTTATTACGTTTTTCCATAGGTGTTTTGCAGTTGTTTCCCTTGATACATTCCGTTTTATAAGGACAGCCGGTACAGTCTGGACTTCTGTAATAAGTTTTTACACTGACATATCCGCTGGCTGTTTTACTTCTGCGTTCATTTGTAACAGTCAGTTCCCTTCCATTCCGACAGATATAGCTGTCTCTGTCTGCGTGATACTCCATGTTTTCTCTTCTGCTGATGTCTTTTTTGTATTTTCGGGTTTTCGAAATCTCATAGTTCTGCGGCTTTATATAGGCGGTCTGTCCGTTTCCCTCTGTTGTTGTTCGATTTTTGGTGTATGGTAAATGTCTTGCTTTAGATTGTCGTTTACTTCGGTCGTAATTTAATTGTAAATATTTTTTGAATGTTTCCAACAAGATATTGACTTTAATCGTAATTATGAGCATAATGTTATTGAGTTATTATAACCGAGGTGAGTGTATGGATTACATGACTGAACTCACCGCTATTGCAAAAACGCATGGCGGAATTATTGAAACGAAAATAGCAGCGCAACGCGGCATCTCCAAGGCGATGCTTTATAAGTTGTGCAAAGAAGATAAAATCCATCGTATTGTAAAAGGCCAGTACATTCTTCCCGATGATATGCAGGATGAATTATTGGCAATCAGTAACCGTTCAGAAAGAATCATTTTTTCTCACGAAACAGCTCTTTACCTTCACGGAATTTCTGACCGTACTCCATTTGAGCATACGGTTACTGCACCGTCTGGTTGTATTCCTTCTGCGGCAATTAAATCTGAATGCAAAGTGTATTATATCAAGCCTGAATTGTTTGAACTTGGCAAAACAACGCTGAGAACACCTGCTGGAAATGATGTTCCTGCATACGATCTTGAACGCACCATTTGTGATGTAATTCGCAGCCGTAACAAATTGGGAACTGAAACATTTTTAGCGGCACTTAAAATGTACGCCGCAAGCCCGAAGAAAAACCTAAACCAACTGAATACATATGCAAAACAGATGCGTGTTGAAAAAGTGTTGCGTCAATATTTGGAGGTGCTTCTGTGAGTAAAGCAATGAGTTTGAAGGCGAAAATTCGCAATATCGCAAAACAGAAGAATATCCCTGCACAGGTCATTCTGCAGAACTATATGTTTGAGCGTCTGCTTGTCCGCCTTTCCGCTTCCGAATACAAAGAGAAGTTTGTATTAAAGGGCGGTATGTTGGTAGCCGCCATTGTCGGACTCGACAACCGCGCAACCATGGATATGGACACCACTCTTAAAAATCTGCCCCTTACACCGGAAGCAATTCGCAGTGCGTTGGAAGATGTTTGTGACATCGCATTCGATGACGGCGTTGTATTCGAGATTGGCACAATTTCGCCCATCCGTGAAGATGATATTTACGGCGGATACCGTGTCATGCTGAACGCCAAGTTTGATACTCTGCTGACTCCACTTAGCATTGATGTGTCCACCGATGATGCTATTACACCCCATGCGGTGCAGTACAACTTCTCTGAAATTTTCGATGATGAGAAATCTTATGAGCTGTGGGCATACAACATTGAAACCGTCATGGCTGAAAAGGTTGAAACTATTTTACGCCGTGGCGTGTTCAATACTCGTCCCAGAGATTTTTACGATACCTATATACTGACCACAACGCAGAAATTCGATAATGCGGTATTTGCTGATGCGTTAAGTGCAACTGCCAAGCATCGTGGCACTACAGAACAGATTGCAGATGTTCCTTCTATTCTTTACAACATCGAAGAAAGCCCGGAACTCAAAACAATGTGGGACAAGTATCGCAAGCAGTTTTCTTATGCGAAAGATATTACTTACGAACAAATTATGGATTCCATAAAGACTTTGCTCAAACCTGAATTATTCACGGAGCAATTTCTAACCTAAACCTTGCACCATGAATTGAAAAAATGATCCATGCAGCCATAACTTCTCTCAATTTGTCAGAAAAAAGGGTATAAAATCCCTATGACGAGTTTTTGAGCAATTATCAGGCTGTCAAGGTCCATTGACGGTTGCTATTCCAGCTGTACATCCAGCTTACCTATTGCAGAAAGGGTGTCATAAAACTCTTCTTTATATGGACAACTGCTGCACAGCTTGAATGTGATATATCTTGCTGAACGGACTACTTTTGCAGCAATCTTCAGCAGTTTTAAACGAACGGTATCAATGCGTTGTTTCTGCATTTCTGCTGATAATACCAATCGTCTAAACCAATTAAATATGTTGTAGGCAAGAGCATGTACCTGGACTCTGTTTGCATTTACGATTCTGTTGTGACTGCTCACCGCAGAAAAATCAAAACCAGATTTGCTTTCTTTGATGAAGTTTTCCATCAGACCTCTTTTGCAGTAAAATTTGATAAGGTATTCTGGTGAGGAATCCATGTTTGTGACGATAAAGGTATACATGTAAACCATTTGGTTTTCTGGCTTCTCAACCTTGCACACAACGCGTCTTTCATAAGGCCATGGACCAGCTTTGTACATGAATTCACCGTAAACCACAGCGTAGTCTACCTTGTTATTTTGAGTCCGACTGGTAAGTGCATCTGCAAGAAACGACGCTTTTTCACGGAGAATCTTGTTTCCCTTCAGCCGGATGACATAGCTTGTTCCGTTTTCCTCACACTGTTTATAGAGATCAGGAGCTGCAAAACCACTATCGCCGCGAAGCAGGAGATGGATGGTTGGATAATCATTCACGATCACGGCTTTGCCGTGAATAATTCAGGTTTACTTTAAAAATATGCAATTTCTGACATCTTTCCATTTGAAGCTATAAAAAATTTTCCCATATCAGAATCAAATAATAATGATTTCTCAGGCTTAAGCATATCCAGCTCTTCCGGTATACTCCTTGCAATAATAAAACTGTTTGAACTCAGGGAAAGCAAATCATGATTGCCTACAAAATATTGTCCTATTGATCTCCAGAAATTTGCACCAAATGTCTGCATACTATATAAAACCAGATCCATCTCATCCTCAATATCTATCCCATAGATCATTTCAGCAACACGAATCAGAAATGTTTTCTCAATGCCTGATATAACTACAATTTGGCGGGATCCCAGATTGTAAACCATTTTCTGGCATATAACTTTTCCAAAGTTTTCACCTTGATAGTTTCTATTTATAATCTTCACATTTGCTGCAACATTGAGAAATGAAATCAAATTTGTATTGATCACATTTTTCAGCTGCTCTTCAAAATCACTATTGTATGAAGATATGGCTGAGATTCCTTTCCCTACAATTGCCATATCTTCTGTTATTATATGTTCCAAAAGCCATCCAATTCCATCTCCCACAAGTTCTGCTATCTCTTTTTTGCTGCATTCATTGCGCTTTACAATGTCTGCTTTTTTTTTCAGCAGCATATTATAAAACTCGTCATGCAGCATCTTATGAAATTCATAACCGGCATAACCTATCTCCCGCATATATATTTCTTCACTCTTTGCATGCCTTTTAAAATATCTAAGCATATATTCCAGAGTTTCCTTCATAAGGAATAACCGGTACTTCGCATCATCTCCTCTCTCCATTACTTTATTATAAATCTGATCTGATATCCGAAACAATTCTTTATGCTCTTCATCAAGTTTATCTATGCCCATAAGATAATTTTTACTCCATTTGATCATTTTGTCGTCTCCCTTCATGTCTTTATACTGTCAATATGCCTGTATTATCCAATTTTGCAGTTAACGCTTTAACCATTATATCATTCCCATTTTACATTTTCAACACGCGAACTTTACATTTTTAATGAAATATAAAAAGCGCCTCCCGGATTCAGAATATATTCATTCTGTTCCAAGAGACGCACTCACTGTCTTTTTATAAAAATGACTACTTATCCTGAATTATTCACGGAGCAATTTCTAATCTAAACCTTGCACCATGAATTGAAAAAATGATCCATGCAGCCATAACTTCTCTCAATTTGTCAGAAAAAAGGGTATAAAATCCCTATGACGAGTTTTTGAGCAATTATCAGGCTGTCAAGGTCCATTGACGGTTGCTATTCCAGCTGTACATCCAGCTTACCTATTGCAGAAAGGGTGTCATAAAACTCTTCTTTATATGGACAACTGCTGCACAGCTTGAATGTGATATATCTTGCTGAACGGACTACTTTTGCAGCAATCTTCAGCAGTTTTAAACGAACGGTATCAATGCGTTGTTTCTGCATTTCTGCTGATAATACCAATCGTCTAAACCAATTAAATATGTTGTAGGCAAGAGCATGTACCTGGACTCTGTTTGCATTTACGATTCTGTTGTGACTGCTCACCGCAGAAAAATCAAAACCAGATTTGCTTTCTTTGATGAAGTTTTCCATCAGACCTCTTTTGCAGTAAAATTTGATAAGGTATTCTGGTGAGGAATCCATGTTTGTGACGATAAAGGTATACATGTAAACCATTTGGTTTTCTGGCTTCTCAACCTTGCACACAACGCGTCTTTCATAAGGCCATGGACCAGCTTTGTACATGAATTCACCGTAAACCACAGCGTAGTCTACCTTGTTATTTTGAGTCCGACTGGTAAGTGCATCTGCAAGAAACGACGCTTTTTCACGGAGAATCTTGTTTCCCTTCAGCCGGATGACATAGCTTGTTCCGTTTTCCTCACACTGTTTATAGAGATCAGGAGCTGCAAAACCACTATCGCCGCGAAGCAGGAGATGGATGGTTGGATAATCATTCAGGTACTCGTCGAGAATCGGCTGCAGGAAATCGGTTACACCGGTACAGGAATAAGCCGCTCCATCACGGAGTTGGATTTTTATCAGATCACCAGTGATTCCGTCATAACAGACGAGCGGATGGTAGCCATTACTCTGATAATGGAAGTTAAATGCCCTGCCTTCCTGTTTGCCGTATGCTGCGAGGAGCGTGGAATCCAGATCCAGGATCACGGCCTGAGGCATCTGGATGCTGTAGAGCCTTTTTCTGAGTATCCGGCTGATCTCCTGGAACTGCTTTAAAGTATCTTCATCCATGCGGTTAAAGAATCCTGATACGGTTGGCTGAGATGCTAATGCGGATTTTTCAAGTACAGCTTTAAAAACAGGATCATTGGTCAGTTCATCCGAAGCATCATCTTCGAAGTAACCGGCCATGATCATATATATCATCTGGAGAAGGTTATCCCTGTCCGTATGATATCGAAACACTGCAGAATCATTGGTCTTAAATGAACGGTTTAAAATCCGTTCAATGCCAAGTCTGCTTATGAACTCTTTGATGAGGAGTAAGCCTGCATCGGAGGATAAGTCGCCTCCATCAAAATTTATTTTAATTTGCCTATTGCTTTGAAGTGAAAAGGTGTTTACCATACTCTTAAAGGGCTCCTTTGTTGGTATTTATTTTGATTAGACACCTTAATTTTACCACAAATGGATGCTCTTTTTTATTCACTTAACAAGTGAAAAGCAATTAAAAGCAATATGCAATTAAAATACAGTAACTATGTGGCTTTCAGCCACGATTACGGCTTTGCCGTGAATAATTCAGGTATATTTATTGGCTGCCGATTCAATCTTGGTGCCATCAATAAAAATGGTCTTTCCCGAAATCTCACCAAGAAGATAGAGCAGATCTGACATTTGGGCAAGCAGAACCTTTGCGCAGGCAGAAAAATGTAGGGAGATAAAACGCGCAATCGTTGCATGATCAGGAGCAGGCATTCCTTCAAGGAGATACATAAAGTTGATATCCCGTTTACATGCTTTTCGGATATCTCGACTTGAGTAGATTCGATTCATTGCTGCATAGATAACGAGTTTCAGCATCTGACGCGGCGTTGCCTGATTTTTTCTGATCCTGCCATAAGTTTTATATAGTTCATAAAGGTCCATTTCCTCCACAAAGGCACTTACCGGACGAACTGGATCATCAGATGAAATAGAAATCTCTAAATCCAGCGGAAGTTTAATTTGATAATACAGCGAAAATGAGGTATAATCCCTCTGTATTATTTTGTTTAGTCGCATAAACTGATTATACCACGAACGCCGGGCTTTTCGAAGCTCGGCGTTTTGTGTTGGATATATAAAATGAGCTGCCGCACGTTAGTGCGACAGCCCCTTTTTTATTTCTGATAAGCAGCCCGCTCGCCGCCGATATATTTGAGCCGTGTTCTCGCACAGACAACATGGGCGGAGCCGATGGATTTGATGGTGGTGCGGACCGGAACGGCGACATGGCGCAGATGCATACCGATCAAGGTGTCACCGATATCGATCCCGGCGTGTGCCTGGATATATTCCACAGCGCATGGATGCTCGAATTCGTTCCATGCGGCGGTGGAGAAGGATCCGCCTGCCTTTAACTGCGGTTTTACATTGACCATCTCCAGGCCATATTTCTCGGCGCACTCTTCCTCGACGATCAGGGCGCGGTTTAAGTGCTCGCAGCACTGGGCGGCGAGGTAGAGACCATGTTTTTTTGTCACGTTGGAGAGAGCGGTGAAGACAGCCTGACCCACTTCACTGCTGGAGTAGCAACCAATCACATGGGCAGCAATCTCGCTGGAGGAGCAGCCAACAACCAGAATCTGGCCCGGTTTCATATTGGCGATCTCGATCAGTTCCTCTGCAACGGCTTTTGTCTGTTCATAAATTAAGTCAAGATCCACATCGATGGATGTGGCGATATCTGTTGCACTCATGATAATTACCTCCTGGTAAAGTTATAAGAAGTTCCTGTTTTACTCAAAATGATACTTGTCTAACAGCTCATGCTTCATATCCCAAAGCGGCTTGGAAAGATCCACATGGACCTCATGCGGGTTTACGAGACGTTTTGTCTCATCCCATAAGGTATTGAGCTCTTCCTTGCAGTATTTCTGGATATCCATGACCTTCGGGGAGTGGTAGACACACTCGCCGTCCTTGAATACCTGTACCGGAAGCTCACGCATCGTGTAGGTTCCGGGAGCGAGGAGTGTCTTTTTCCAAGTTGCCACCGGGTCGAAGAGCAGTAACGGTTCGTCCTCGTTGAAGGTCTCTCCCACGAGACAGATAATGTCCGCGATGACCTTGTGGCTGTCCTTTCCGTAGATACGGTAGGTGGTCTTGTTGCCCGGGTTTGTGATCTTCTCCTCGTTCTCGGAGAGCTTGATCTTCGGGATGAAGGTTCCAGTCTTCTTGTCCATGATCGCCGCGAGCTTATAAACACCGCCGAAGGACGGGCAGTCCTTGGAGGTGATCAGGTTTGTGCCGACACCCCAGGAGTTGATGGTTGCGCCCTGGTTCTTTAAGCTTGTGATCAAGGTCTCATCGAGATCGTTGGATGCGGAGATCACAGCGTCCGTGAAGCCTTCCGCATCGAGCATTTTTTTCGCCTCTTTGGAGAGATAAGCGAGGTCTCCGCTGTCCATACGGATTCCGTAGAAGGTAAGCGGGATTCCCTCGGCGCGCATCTCCTTGAATACTTGGATCGCATGCGGGATACCCGAATTTAAGGTGTCGTAAGTGTCGACTAACAGGATACATGCAGTCGGATAGAGTCTCGCGTAGGTGCGGAAGGCGGTGAGCTCATCCGGGAAACTCATGATCCAGCTGTGGGCATGGGTTCCTTTTACCGGGACATCGAACATCTGACCGCAGAGCACGTTGGAAGTACCGATACAGCCGGCGATCATAGCGGCTCTCGCACCGTAGATTCCGGCATCCGGACCCTGGGCACGTCTTAAACCGAACTCCATGACTCCGTCTCCGCGTGCTGCATGGACGATCCGGGAAGTCTTTGTTGCGATCAGGCTCTGGTGGTTGATGATATTTAAGATCGCGGTCTCAACAAGCTGGGCCTGCATGATCGGGGCGATGACCTTTACGAGCGGTTCTCTCGGGAATACGACGGTTCCTTCCGGGATCGCGTAGATATCACCGGTGAATTTAAAGGTGGAGAGGTACTCCAGAAAATCTTCCCCGAAGAGTCCTGTGGTGCGGAGATAATCGATATCTTCCTTATCAAAGTGTAAATTTTCGATGTATTCGACAACCTGCTCTAAGCCGGCCGTGATGGCAAATCCGTTTCCATCCGGATTTGTGCGGTAGAATGCGTCGAAGATGACAGTCTCATTTGCATCCTTTGCATGAAAGTAACCCTGCATCATGGTCAGCTCGTAGAGATCTGTAAGCAGCGTCAGGTTTCGTTTGCTCATAATGTTTCTCCTTAAATTTCTCCGCGGTAAGTGTCAGCGGAATATTAAACGCAGCAGTCCGGAGCGTATAAAAATGCCGGACGATAACGACAGCTTAAGTGCGGTTCCCCCCAAAAGAACCGGGCGGCTGTCAAACGTGTTGTGGTTGATTATATCAGTTCTTGTGCGAAAAGGCAAATTGCGTGTTAAAAAAGTAACGAACACTTCAAAAGAACGTAAAATGTGCCTAAAAAGTTAAGAAAGAAAACAGGAAGACGGCATCAATATGGAAAGATTTCGCAACTCCCGAGGGATTCCCTTGACTTTTAAATACCTTATTACTATAATTATTTTGATACCAAGGTCAAAAGGTCGGAAATCTGATGCAAGCTTGCTTGCAAGAGGATTTTTGACCTTGGGACCCGCCTAAAACATGAATAAGTAGCCATTTTTCGTAGAAAAATGAGCGGATTATGAATGTTTTGAGGATTGTGGAAGCACGTAGTGCGAAACAATCCGGTATCAAAGGGGGCAAAAGACCTTTTGACCCCAACATCATTATTTTGTCTGAGTGTAAAAAAATGTAACTATGAACAGATTCGATGGTTACATTCAGACAATCCATAGAAAAAAGCCATGACGGAGACAGTAGGTTCACAAGCAGAAAGCCAAAGCGAGCCGGGGACGATGGAAGCCCGGTGCTTTTTCGTGAAAGGAAGATCACTCCCGAGCTGGAAGCTGAACCCTGAAAGCGGTACTGCTTTTGGAAAGTAAGTGTACCCGGTGATTCCGCCGTTAAAGGGAACTCATATGTCAGTATGCAGCAATAGGTGGTTAAAAGCGTTATTTTCGCCCTGTTCTCATTGAGAACGGGGCTTTTTTATTACTGATTCAGCATACGACACACAAAACACGAAGAGCATAACAACGAGAAAGTTATGCGCAAAACATTGATTGGAGGAAATGTGTCATGTACGAGAAAGTATCAACAGACCTGAACTTTGTGGACAGGGAAAAACAGGTTGAGAAATTCTGGAAAGACGAAAAGATCTTTGAAAAGAGTATTGACAGCCGCAGAAAAGGAACCCCATACGTATTTTATGACGGACCGCCTACCGCAAACGGCAAGCCGCATATCGGACACGTACTTACCCGTGTTATCAAGGATATGATCCCGAGATACCGCACCATGAAGGGCTATATGGTTCCGCGTAAGGCTGGATGGGATACCCACGGACTTCCGGTAGAGCTTGAGGTCGAGAAGCTTCTTGGTCTCGACGGAAAAGAGCAGATCGAGCAGTACGGTGTTGAGCCGTTCATTGAGAAATGTAAAGAGAGCGTCTGGAAATACAAAGGAATGTGGGAGAATTTCTCCAGCACCGTTGGTTTCTGGGCTGATATGGATAACCCGTATGTTACTTACCATGACGACTACATCGAGTCCGAGTGGTGGGCATTAAAGCAGATCTGGGACAAAGGACTCCTCTACAAGGGATTCAAGATCGTTCCGTACTGCCCGCGCTGCGGAACACCGCTTTCCAGCCATGAGGTTGCCCAGGGATATAAGGATGTAAAGGAAAAATCTGCGATCGCCCGCTTCAAAGTAAAAGGCGAGGACGCATACTTCCTTGCATGGACAACGACTCCGTGGACTCTTCCGAGCAACGTGGCACTCTGCGTAAACCCGAAAGAGACATACGCAAAAGTAAAGGCCGCAGACGGCTATACCTACTACATGGCGGAAGCTCTTCTTGACACTGTTCTCGGGAAGCTTGCTGACAAGGAGAACGGAACTCCTGCTTACGAGATCCTCGAGACTTACACAGGTAAGGACCTTGAGTACAAGGAGTACGAGCCGTTATTCGACTGTGCAGTTGAGATCTGTGAGAAACAGCACAAGAAAGCATACTTCGTGACATGCGCAGATTATGTTACCCTGACAGACGGTACCGGCGTGGTACACATTGCACCGGCTTTTGGTGAGGACGATGCCCAGGTAGGCCGTCGTTATGATCTCCCGTTTGTACAGCTTGTAGATGCAAAGGGCGACATGACAAAGGAAACTCCGTATGCAGGCGTATTCGTGAAGAAAGCGGATCCGATGGTCTTAAAAGACTTAAAGGAAAAAGGTCTGTTATTCGAGGCACCGGCATTCGAGCACAGCTACCCGTTCTGCTGGCGCTGTGACACACCGTTGATCTACTATGCGAGAGAGTCCTGGTTCATCAAGATGACAGCGGTGAAGGATGACCTGATCCGCAACAACAACAAGATCAACTGGATTCCGGAATCCATCGGTAAGGGACGTTTCGGCGACTGGCTGGAGAACGTCCAGGACTGGGGAATCTCCAGAAACCGTTACTGGGGTACACCTCTTCCGGTATGGCAGTGTGAGTGCGGAAAGATGCACTGCATCGGCAGCCGTGAAGAATTAAAGAAGATGAGCCCGAACTATCAGGATGTTGTTAAGAAATACAGCAAGGAGATGGACGGAGACAAGGGAGAGGTTGAGCTTCACCGTCCGTTTATCGACGATGTAGTGATCACCTGCCCGGACTGCGGAAAAGAAATGCACCGTGTACCGGAGGTCATCGACTGCTGGTTCGACTCCGGCGCAATGCCGTTCGCGCAGCACCACTATCCGTTCGAGAACCAGGAGCTTTTCCACAAACAGTTCCCGGCACAGTTCATCTCCGAGGCTGTTGACCAGACAAGAGGATGGTTCTACTCCCTCCTTGCCGAGTCCACGCTGCTCTTTAATGAGCCGCCGTACCAGAACGTTATCGTTCTCGGCCACGTTCAGGATGAGAACGGACAGAAGATGAGTAAGTCCAAAGGAAACGCTGTCGATCCGTTTGACGCCCTGAAGACATATGGTGCCGACGCGATCCGCTGGTACTTCTACATCAACAGCGCACCGTGGCTGCCGAACCGCTTCCATGGAAAGGCCGTTATGGAAGGACAGAGAAAGTTCATGGGTACTCTCTGGAACACCTATGCATTCTTCGTTCTTTATGCGAATATTGATAACTTTGACGCGACCAAGTACACACTGGAGTACGATAAGCTTCCGGTCATGGATAAATGGCTGTTATCCAAGTTAAACTCCACCGTAAAGGCAGTGGATGATGACCTTGCGAACTACCGCATCCCGGAGGCAGCAAGAGCACTCCAGGAGTTTGTGGATGACATGAGTAACTGGTATGTCAGAAGAAGCCGTGAGCGTTTCTGGGCAAAGGGCATGGAGCAGGATAAGATCAACGCTTATATGACTCTTTACACAGCACTCGTGACGATCAGTAAGGCAGCAGCTCCGATGATCCCGTTCATGACAGAGGAGATCTACCAGAACCTTGTAAGATCCATTGACAAGACAGCTCCGGAGAGCATCCACCTCTGCGACTTCCCGACCGTTGATGAGGCACATATCGATGCCGAGCTGGAAGCAAAGATGGATGAAGTCTTAAAGATCGTTGTGATGGGACGTGCGGCAAGAAATACCGCAAACATCAAGAACCGTCAGCCGATCGCAAAGATGTTCGTAAAGGCACCGGAGAAGCTTCCGGAGTTCTATCAGGAGATCATCGAGGACGAGTTAAATGTGAAGTCCGTAGAGTTCACAGACGATGTGAGAAGCTTTACCTCCTACACCTTCAAGCCGCAGCTTAAGACGGTAGGACCGAAGTACGGAAAACAGCTCGGAAATATCAAGAAAGCCCTGACGGAGCTTGACGGAAATACTGCGATGGATACCTTAAACGAGAAGGGCGCTCTGACCTTCAACTTTGACGGAAATGAAGTTGTTCTCACAAAGGATGACCTTCTGATCGATATGGCACAGACAGAAGGTTATGTATCCGAGGCAGACAACACCGTGACCGTTGTTCTCGATACAACACTGACACCGGAGCTTCTCGAGGAAGGCTTCTACCGTGAGATCGTCAGCAAGATCCAGACCATGCGTAAAGAGGCCGGATTTGAGGTTATGGACCACATCTACGTTTACGCGGACAAGAATGAGAAGATCGCGGATCTGATCAAGAAGTACGCGGATGAGTTAAAGAGCGAGGTCATGGCAGACAACATTATGCTCGGCGAGATGGCAGGCTACACGAAGGAATGGAACATCAACGGCGAGGATGTTGTATTCGGCGTAGCGAAAGTGACAAAATAGACGGATGACAACAGGAAAAAGTTCCGCAGCGCGGGGATTTCATGAACAATATTTATGGACAGACCCGCAATGCGGAACCTTCCTGTAAATAAGGGGTTCACATTGACCGGATCACAGACGCGGCCTGAAGAGGCATGGCGCGGGATCCGGCCATTAAGAGAGTATAAAGGAGGACTTTAGGGGTGAGTCAGACAATTAACAAGGATGAACTGAAGAAGACCATTGTGTTCAACGTAAAGAGCATCTACCGCAAAACGATCGACGAGGCGACTCCGGCTATGGTTTACCAGGCTGTCGCACTTGCAGTTAAGGACATGATCATCGACCGCTGGATCGCGACTCATAAAGAGTACGACAAGCAGGATGCGAAGATCGTTTACTACATGTCCATGGAGTTTTTGACCGGTCGTTTCCTCGGCAACAATATCATCAGCCTCTGTGAGCAGAAGGAAATCGAGGAGGCACTTTCTGAACTGGGCTTTGACCTGAATTCCATTGAGGATCAGGAACGGGATCCGGCACTCGGAAACGGCGGTCTTGGACGTCTTGCGGCATGCTTTTTGGATTCCCTTGCATCTTTAGGCTATCCGGCATATGGCTGCGGCATCCGTTATCGTTATGGAATGTTCAAACAGCAGATCCGTGACGGATATCAGATCGAGGTCCCGGATGAGTGGTTGAAGGACGGCTATCCGTTTGAGATCCGCCGCGCAGAGTATGCGACGGAGGTCAAATTCGGCGGTTATGTGGAGACAGAATGGGACGGAAAGAGAAACCATTTCGTACAGAAGGGCTACCAGTCCGTTATGGCGGTTCCGTATGATATTCCGATCATGGGATACGGCAACAATGTTGTAAACTCTTTAAGAATCTGGGATGCACAGCCGGTGAATACCTTCAACTTAAGCGAGTTCGACAAGGGCGATTACCAGAAAGCTGTTGAGCAGGAGAATCTGGCGAAGACCATCGTTGAGGTCCTTTACCCGAATGATAACCATTATTCCGGAAAAGAGCTTCGCTTAAAACAGCAGTATTTCTTTATTTCTGCCAGTGTTCAGCGTGCCATCAAAAAGTACAAGGAAAAGCATGACGATATCCATAAATTCTATGAGAAGGCATCCTTCCAGTTAAACGATACACATCCGACCGTTGCGGTTGCTGAGTTAATGCGTATCTTACTTGACGAGGAGAACTTAGAGTGGGATGAGGCCTGGGAGATCACGACAAAGACCTGTGCCTACACAAACCACACCATCATGGCTGAAGCTCTTGAAAAATGGCCGATCGAGCTGTTCTCCCGTCTGCTTCCGCGTGTTTACCAGATCGTTGAGGAGATCAACCGCCGTTTTGTAGCCCAGATCCAGCAGAGATATCCGGGTGACAACGAGAAGATCCGCAGAATGGCGATCATTTACGACGGACAGGTCCGCATGGCTTACCTTGCAATCGTCGGCAGCTTCTCTGTAAACGGTGTTGCGAAGCTTCACACAGAGATCCTTGAGAAACAGGAGCTTCGTGACTTCTATGAGATGATGCCGGAGAAGTTTAATAATAAAACAAATGGTATTACCCAGAGACGTTTCCTGCTTCACGGCAACCCGCTGCTTGCAGATTGGGTGACCGATAAGATCGGAAATGAGTGGATCACAGATCTCTCCAATATTAAAAAGCTTTCTGTTTATGTGGATGATGAGAAGTGCCAGCAGGAATTCATGAATATTAAGTACCAGAACAAGATCCGTCTTGCAAAGTACATCAAGGAGCACAACGGCATCGATGTCGATCCGCGATCCATCTTCGATGTTCAGGTAAAACGTCTTCATGAATACAAGAGACAGCTCATGAACATCCTTCATGTGATGTATCTCTATAACCAGTTAAAAGATAACCCGAATATGGACATCGTTCCGAGAACCTTCATCTTCGGTGCGAAAGCAGCAGCCGGATACAAGCGTGCGAAGCTGACCATCAAGCTCATCAACAATGTAGCAAACGTGATCAACAACGATAAGTCCATCGGCGGCAAGTTAAAAGTCGTATTTATCGAAGATTACCGTGTATCCAACGCAGAGCTGATCTTCTCTGCGGCTGATGTCAGCGAGCAGATCTCCACAGCAAGTAAGGAAGCATCCGGTACCGGCAACATGAAGTTCATGTTAAACGGCGCTCTGACGATCGGAACCATGGACGGCGCGAACGTTGAGATGGCAGAGGAAGTCGGTAAGGACAATATGTTCATCTTCGGTGCGTCCGCAGATGAGATCATCAACCTTGAGAATAACGGTGGCTACAACCCGATGGATATCTTCAACAATGATCAGGATATCCGCCGCGTGCTGATGCAGCTCATCAACGGCTATTATTCTCCGCAGGATCCGGAGCTGTTCCGCGATATCTACAACTCCCTGCTCAACACCCAGAGCAGCGACCGCGCAGATACCTACTTTATCTTAAAGGACTTCCGTTCCTATGCGGAAGCACATAAGAAGATCGACCAGGCATACCGCGATGAGAAGTGGTGGGCAAGAACCGCGATGCTCAACACCGCATCCGCAGGAAAGTTCTCTTCCGACCGTACGATCGAGGAGTATGTAAGAGATATCTGGCATTTGAAGAAGATCAAGGTAGAGCTGAAATAATGTAACTGTGAAGGTACTTGACAGTTACGGATAACATAAAAAACAGACCCGTCTCATACAATAGTGATATCAGAAAAATTCGGAAGGAGTTTTTCGGGCAATCCGCCCGGAAGACTTCCGGATCTGAAATCCGGTATCACAGGTGTATGAGGCGGGTATTTTTTATGAAGCGTTTTTTTATGGTCTTATGGATGACGGTCATGATCCCCTATGTGACAACGCTGGTGTGGACAGGCCGGATCCGGACGGATACAGGGACGGAAGTCCCGGCGGAAGAGTTTCTTACCGGAGTCGTGGCGGCGGAGATCCCGGCAGAGTACGGGATCGAGACATTAAAAGCACAGGCGGTGCTTGCGAGGACATATATCTACCGGCTTGTGGATCCGGGGCTGGAACGTATCCGGGAAGAGGAACTGGACATAGATTGTCTCAGCATGAGGGAGATGGAGAAAAGATGGGGGAAAGAACATTTTAGAGAGTATTACGGGAAGATCCGTACCGCGGTGCAGGAGACAGAAGGACTCGTTGCGGAGTACGACGGGGAGCTGATCGAGCCGTTTTACTGTGAAGCGTCGGCAGGAAAAACGAGGGAACTTGCCGCATATCCATATATCCGTTCGGTGGAGAGTCCGGGAGATCTGGGGGCCGGAGAATTTTTATGCGTCCGGACCTTTACGGAAGCGGAGTTTGCGGATAAGATCGGAAGAATCGGCGGGCCGCGTCCGGGAGCGGACGGCATTGCGGAAAAAATTCAGATCATCGAGCGGGATGATGCCGGGTATGTGAAGCGGGTTCAGATCGGGGATATGGATTACAGCGGGGATGAGGTCCGGTATTCTTTGGGGCTTTTATCGTCCTGCTTTCATTTTTCGTCTGCGGACGGGAAGATCCGGGTGTCATCGAAGGGGATCGGCAGCGGATACGGATTCTCCCAGGCTGGGGCGGATGCGATGGAGAGAGAGCAGGGGAGTGAGTTCCGGGAACTGTTGAAATATTATTTTCAGGGGATTGAGATCGTGAAAATTGCGGAGTAAAAGAAGATAAAAGGTGGATACTTCCAGAAAAAAGTATGATTTCGTGTATAACTTCACCGCCGCGGGTAAGAATATTACCGAGGTGATAAACGTGAAAGAAAGAGGAAATCAGCTTTTCAAGGACAAATTTGTCCTTGTCATGCTCGTACTTGGCCTGTTGACTATTGTTGCGGCAGCAGGCGCTGTAAGAATCCAGAAGGGGAGAGAAAATATCGGAGAGAGCCCCTATCTGGAGATCGAAGACCCGGACCATGTGATCGCGGGGGATTCCAACGCAGGAGCGGAGTCCGGCGGCGATACACTGGCGGGGGAACTGGCGGCATCCGGAGATGAAGCCGGGAATGGGGAACTTGCTGGGGACGGCACGGCTGTCGGTCTGGCAGACAATAAGAATGGTGCCGGAACTGGCGCTGATCCCGGCAATTTTGCCGGAGAAATTTCGATGGATACTGGTCTTGCTGATGCATCAGATAGCGCCCTGACAGGCGATCATTCCATGGCGGAAGCCGGTGCCGCTGTCAGCGAATCCCTGGTCCTCGATTTCGCAGACACAGATAAGCTCTCCTGGCCTGTGACCGGAAATATCGTTCTTGGCTACTGCATGGACACCACGACCTACTTCCCGACCCTGGACCAGTACAAAGTCAATCCCGCCAATGTGATCCAGAGCGAGGTCAGCACCCCGGTATCGGCTCCGGCGGACGCCAGAGTGGTCTCTGTTGGGACAAACGAGGAGATCGGTAATTATGTTGATCTCGATTTGGGAAACGGCTATACTGCCGTCTGCGGCCAGTTAAAAGAGATCCCTGTTGTAGAAAATGAATATGTCCGACAGGGGGATCTTCTGGGCTATGTCGCCGAGCCGACAAAATACTACTCGGTGGAAGGCACGAATGTGTTCTTCGAGTTTCTGAAGGACGGCGTGCCGGTGGATGCGCTGGATTTTCTGGAGTGAGAGATCACGATTACACGTAATTTGCAAAGTTAAGCCAAAAAGCCTTCAGGGAAGCTCTCTGGAGGCTTTTTATATAACAGGAAATTCCCTGTTGCATAAAAGGCACTAACGTGCCAAAGATGCATATTCTAATATCAGAACAAATAAAGGAGACATCCGCATATGAATTGCAGAAATTCCGATCTGCCGGATACCGCTATGGGTCCGTCCTGCGGCTGCGGCAGAAGTCTGTCTGATATTTCCGGCCCGGGACCTGTTGTGCGTCCGGTGGCCAACTTTTGTTTTGACGACAATGATCCAAGATTTCCGATAGGAATGGGATATGTTCCGATGCAGATGTGGGGGACCATATATCCGTTAGCCAGAGGTTTTGTCCGGGGAACGATCTTCCCGTCCCTGGATCTTCCATTTGCCGTGGGGAGGTGCAGAAGATGAGGGAACTATATCGATGCAGCATGATGCCGGGAATGCCGGCAGAACCTGTGAGTGACTCCCGCCTGTCAGCGCAGGATGTGATGCCTGCGTGCAGTACGTGTCAGAGCGCCGGGGGCATGACCGTTCAGGATAAAGAGCTGTTGATGCGTCAGATCATGGAAGCCGGTTTTGCGATGGACGACGTTGCCCTGTTCTTAGACACTCATCCGGAAAATCAGGATGCGCTTCGCTATTACAAAGCGGTCCGTGATATGCGTGACCAGTCCATGGCTGCCTATGAGAGGCGGTTTGGGCCGCTGAGATACACCGATGTCACGTCCATGTCCTGGAACTGGGTAACTGAAAAATGGCCATGGGAAGGAGGATGCTAAGATGTGGGTCTACGAAAAAAGATTGCAGTTTCCGGTAAATATAAAGGAACCGAATGCGAAGATGGCGCAGTTTATTATGAGTCAGTATGGTGGGCCGTATGGCAGAAACCTATAATAATACCGCAAACCCAGATAAAATAAGGGTTTGCGGTATTATGCGTAATAGTGGAAATGAATTTCCTTCTTCGTCTGATCAACAACGATATCCGAAATGATGCTGCGGACCGCAGCACCCTTCACATCGTAGCTGACATCTGGATCCGAGAGAAGACTATATACATCTTTAATCCGGTTTAGAACCTCTTCCTCGGACGGAACATCATCCGGAGTGGAAGCAGCAATCCCTTTTAGTCGTTCAATTTCGGCAAGAAGCTCCTGCCGTTCATTTGCAAGTCTAAGCTTATTATCCTTGTATTCTTCAAGGGTGTCAATCCCAGATTCATAAGCATCCCGGATCCTGCTCTCCTTTACGGCAACGCGGGCCAGCGCCGCGTCAAGAATAGAAATCTCATCGGTGCCTTCGGAAGGCTGCTTTCTGATGTGCTCAAACTCGACAGTCCCCGATTCAATGACAGAGTGCAGGGAAGCCATTACAGCAGCTTCCGCCTTGTTGGCAGAGATCGAAGCAGGGCCTTTATGAACACCTTTCGCGTATTTCCAGCATACGAAAGTGTCTCCACGTTTTTTTACCCGACCGGCCCGGTTGAAAGAGAGGCTTGCGCCGCAGATTGAACAATGGAGCAGACCGGAGAGCCAGTGCTTGCAGGAAGACACGTCCCGCCGATTAGCCGGGCGGTATTCCTGATTCAGGCGTTCCTGCGCCGATTCAAAGCAATCAGTGACGGAGGGACGTACTTCGTGGGTGCCTTGAAAAGAATACCCATTCCATTCAACCGTTCCGGCATAGAATTTATTATGCAGGATCCGGGAGACTGTCCGACGTTCAAAAGGTGTCCCGCGCTTGCTGGTCCATCCCCGTTCATTGCATTTTCTGGCGATTCCGGTCATGTCCAGACCGCTGACGTATGCCTGAAAAATATATTCCACGATCGGATACTTCTCTTCATCGATCACAAAGGGCTTTCCATCCCCTACAGCCTTGTAGCCGAGAGAAGGAACGACTTGATATCCATTCCGGAGCGCCTTTTCGGTCATACCGCGGAGCACCTCTCCGGAAAGATTGTAAGAATAATATTCGTCAAACCACTCAATGATGGATTCGATCAGCCTGCCGAACATCCCATCAGCAATCGGCTCTGATACACTTTTGATCTCCACCCCACATTTCTTTCGGAGAACACCTTTGTAAAAGGTACTTTCTTCCTGATTGCGGGCAAAGCGGGAGAACTTCCAGAGGTACAGACGTTCAAAGGGAGCCGGGCTCTGGGATTTTGCGACGGCGATCATCCTCTGGAATTCCGGCCGGTTTCCGGCCTTTCTTCCGGAAATGCCTTTTTTCTCTTCGAAAATATACTCCGGAGGAATAATAAAGCCGTCTTTTTTTGCCTCATCCAGGATCACACGGAGCTGTGCATCGGGGGACAGCTCTGCCTGATCATCGGTGCTGACGCGGATATAAGCGGCTCCGATCCTTAAATTTTGTGCCATACTATATCATCTCCTGTAAACCATATGGATTTTGGGTATAAAAAATACACCCCTTGCAGGGTGCTCTGGAAAATGATATAATTCAGGTGTCTTAAGTCTGATTTATATCTTTCCGGAGCAACCGGCAAGAGAAAATCTGTGTGAAGCCGTTCGGTGTTCCAGCACCGGACGGTTTTGCTATTTAAGTCGTCCACCTTCCTTCTGAAGAGTTGCACTGGTGCAACCGATCAGGCAGCAGTGGTGTAATCGACGATCGCAACCTCGGTCAGAAGATTCTTCAGACGGGAAATGATATTTTCGATCCGCTTTAAGGTCACGCCGTTCAAATACTCTTCGCCGCACTGGCTGCACTTTCTGCAAGGAACGTTCTTGATGATCACATAGCAGTTATCAAAAGAAGTCATGTATGTGGTCGTTGTCTCGATCAGAGATCCTTTACAAGAAAAACACATCATAGCTATTTCCCCTTTCTAACTACTATTTTCATAACTTTTCTCCTAAATACAAAAAGAGCTTTGGAATACAATTCCAAAGCCCTTCTGTGACCGCCCAGCAGTCATTCGCTAATACTAGCATTATAGCATATGTGAAAAGCTTGTCAAGTATTCCGTTAAAAAATGCCTTTAATTTAATGCAAAAATCTTTATTTTTTCAGCAGCTCCTCGGCGTATCCGGTCAGGCGGGCCAGCTGGCTGATCGAAAACTCCATTAGCAGCAGCTCAAGCCCTATTTGACAAATCAAACCCAATTCGATATAATATACTTAACAAGAGAACCGAAAGCTGGGTGAAGTCCAGCCGCCGGCGAGAGTAATTTGCTAAAAGTAGCGCCTTATCTTACCAGGACAGGGGCGCTACTTTTTGTGTTTGCTGAGAGTAAAAACAAGAGTAACGATTGAACAGATCATGCTCACAAAGGCGAACAAATCGCTATATGTAACCATGTATACCAGCTCCTTCCTAAAAAGTCCGGAAGCTGGAGTATCGCCCCTTCGGTTCCCCGGGTAAGTATATTATATTTCAAAGTTCGTTATATATTTTACAATATAATCATATGGTCATCGGTTTTTTGGTGGAGTTGAAATTCCTTCAAAATATGGGTGCAAACCAAGATAACATTTTGGACAAAATCCTCCATGTTGAGTGATGTCTAATGGTAACATTGGATATTTTTTGCTTTTTCCGCTGATAGAGAAAATTTTACCATCATATTTTCCGCATGTTGGACAAGAACGGCGCACACTCACAATAACCAAATCATTTTTAAATTGTTTATTCTGTTTTAAAGTTTCTTTTATTCTTGCAAGATTAGAAATACGTCTATCCTTGAATTCTGGATGCCGTTTATAAATTTTTTCCTCCTCTTCTTCTGCCAGAGCGATATCTCCTGTTTGCAAAATGTATTTTACTAAACGGAGATAGTCTTTCTCTAATAGAAGCGGGCGACTTTCATAATCAGATAACGAATTGGATTTCCGCAGACAAGCAATAGCTAAATCCATTCTCCCATTCTTTTTATGTTCGGTTGCTTTTCGCTGCAAGACGTAATAAATACAATCCTTTGTTGGGTCTCCAGTATTATAATTTTTAGCCGGAACAGGAATAGAATTTATACCGTTTAAAGAATCCATATCATATCGATTCGGTTTAAAAAAATTGAAAAAACTCATGAATTTCCCCCTAGTTTTAATCGTAATTCAAGTAATTTTTCGGCGTATCCGGTCAGGCGGGCCAGCTGGCTGATCGTCAGATCGGGATGCTCGAAGATCACAGAGTCTGGAACCAGAAGCTCCATCGCGAAGGTGTCTGCTTCCCGCTCATATTTATCCGTGTTGAAGTGTGTTCTGGAATCCATAAAGAGCGCATTCGCTTTCTTGTGTAGGAACAGATGGCCTAGCTCATGAGCGAGAACGAAGCGCTGCTCTGACTCTGTGAGCCGTTCATCCAGATAGATGATATTATTCCGCTGAAAGTATTGATAAAAGCCACGGACACCTTCCAGGGGATAATGGACCAGGATCACATTCATTCCTTTTACCATCTCAAATGGATCACGTGTCCCATACTTCCGGACAAGACGTGACACCAGTTTCTTTATGCACATGGAAATCAGTCCTTTTTATATTTCTTGGGCGTGTATTTCTCTTTGTTCTTTTTCTTAGCCATTTCCATTCCAATCTGCATTGCATCCAGAATAGAAGTGATCGCCTCCGGAGATGCCGGATCACCATCAAACATCAGCCCTTCCTGGGAAAGTAGCTGTTCTCGCGTTTGTTCAAGAATTCTCATAATATCTTTTTCATCTTTGGTAGTAAGTTCGGAAGCAATATTTTGAGAATCATCTTTTAAAGACACATCACCATCTAACATTCCAAAAAGAGTATTGAAATCCATATTCATGCCATCGGCGGCTTGCTTTATACATTGGATAGAAGGCGCTATGGTTTTTCCAGTTTTGGGATGTTTATTCTTTTCAAGTAAAGAAATATAAGCTTTGCTGATACCACTCTTCTCGGAAAATGCATCCATGCTTAAATGATGAGTTGTTCTGTATTCTTTTATAATATCGCCTAAAGTCATATGTGCACCTCACTTTGTTTACTATATTATACAATTATAAAACGTGATTGTCAAACATTTTGAACAAAAAGCATTGACAAACAATGTATAACATGTTAGACTTCAAACGTACAACAAATTAGACAAAAGGAGAGTGATGAAATTGAAGTATAAAATCAGAGAGTATCGAGAGGAATTAAAAATGTCGCAGGCAGAACTTTCTAAAAAGGCGAATGTTTCCCGCACAATTATTTCTGGGTTAGAAAGCGGATCTATTACGGTAACGACAACAGATACGCTTTTGAAAATCGCGAGAGCTTTGGGAAAGACTGTGAGTGATATTTTTTTTGAAGCTGATGTCTAACATGTTATACAAAATCACTAAGTAAGGAGTTAGTGGAGCAGAGAGGAGGCGAGAAGCATGAAAACCATGGAGAGCATCCATATTGACTTATCCAAGAAGATTTTCCTTCTTAACGGAAGACCTATGAGAGATGTATCAGAACTGCATCTGGATTTTGAAAAAGGAGAATGGTCGCTGCAGGTAACAGAAACAGCAACGTATACCGAACAGCGACCGAATGAATCTACGGAATAAATTTGGTGATGAAATCGGTTACATCTTTAAGACCGTTCACAAAACGATTTTCCATATAAACAATCCCATTATCGGTCAAGTCAAAATTTCCACCGATGTAAATTTTGATAAGACCGGAGCGAGCCAGTTCTAACATAGTCTCATTACAATCAGACTTAGCCCAAGAAGAAAAAGCCTGATTAGCTGAAAAGTAGTTTTCCTGATAGCGGCGCGCTTGAGATTTAGGAATACCGTCTTTGCGTAACTGTAAAAAAGTCTTATAGATTTGGCAAATCATCTTGTCGGCATCCTTAGTGAGATTCATAAAAATCCCCCCATTTCTTGTTGTACTCGGCTCTGGCCGGAGCCTGTAAAGAGAGTATAGGACAAGGGCGGGAGAAAAGCAATCATGAGAATATGGAAGGGAAGGAGGAGAGAATAATGCTTATTAAAGAAACAAGAAGTGCGGACATGGAGCGGGACAACAAAGTTACAGTTATTATCGACTGCAAAAATTCGTCAGATGCATTAGAAGTGCATAAAGCAATTACGGCGGCGCTCCAAAAAGAGAACCGCCGCCGTAACAGAGACATCAGCTATAGAGTTATTTGCAGCGATACAAAATAGTCATTTTAAACGCGACAAATATTTTGCAAATTTTGCCTGTAAATTGCGAGCTGATATAGAAGCTTTTTTAATATCGTCAAGAGTTGCTTTAGAACAAGAGGGATCTTTGGAACATTCTTTCATGTACTCAAGTGCGTTGTCAAGTGCCTGTTTCAATATAAAAACCTCATCAAAAGTGAAAAGCAGATCTGGGCAAATATCAGACGGCGAAAAACATCTGACGGATGTTTCGAAATTATAATTGCCGGGAACATCAACGGATTCAACGGACTCATAATTAACATCGTCATAAGATGAGCTGATTGCGGAAAAAGACAATGATACGGGCATATCATCCTCTTCATCCCCGTCAAGTTCATAGATATCCACATACTCATAGCCGTCTGAAGCGACTTCGTACAGTTTATTGATTAGATCTTGTACTTTGTAGGTAGCCATAAAAACCTCCAGATAATAAATTATTTCAGCAACGGTTGCCGATATATTTAGCTTATCGCAAAAGACGAGTCCGGGCAAGAGGGAGAATTGACAAATGAGAATATGGAAGGGAAGGAGCGTGAGAAAAACGAAGATCTTAGAGAACCTACTGATCCGATTACTTTTGATGGGAAAAGAGAAAGAGTTCTTTGATTTTGTGAAAATCAAAGGAAAGATATATAAGGTTTCGATTCAGCCATATGTATCGCCTGAAGAACTTTTTAAGAGAGCCGTAAATAGTGGAGTATTTACGACTGACGAGCTTAAAGAGGAAGCTTAGAAAGAGCCAGTGGGAAGGAAGTGAGAATTAAAACGATGGGAACAGGAATTTTTCTCGATTATGAAAAAGGGATTCTTCTGGTGAATGGAGAAAAAACAAATTGCCCGGTACGGGTAGTGTTAAAAACGGGTGATGGAAGAGATGTGGCAAAACTCATGAATTATGAGAATCTGACACCCGAAAGTGCAGATTCTGTAACAGAAGTAACTGTAGATGTTCGTGGATTGCAGGATGTATCAAAATAAGAATCCCGCACAGAGATAAAAAATCTGTACGGGATGAGCATTAATAGTAATATTTGCAAGAACTCACGCGACCATCAGGGCCTTTTGCATAATTCAGTTCTTTGAGTGACAAGACATTGTCGTTTTCGTCCTGAAAAAAAGTACCTATCCATTCAGGATGAGCGAATTTTAAAGAGCATGCAATGTAGTTGCCATATTGATCAGAGGCTGGAGTTCCATCGAAAGTGACGGAAGGATATTTAAGAGACATATATTGCATATAAATTTCCCCCTTTCTTACATACTAGGCTCTGGCCGGAGCCTGTAGTGAAAGTATAGGACAAGGGAGAGAGAAAAGCAATCATGAGAATATGGATGGGAAGGAGGCGAGAAACATGTTAACAGGATTGTTGGTACTGGCATTGCTGATCGCAGTGTCGAAGTGGATTGTATGGCGTATAAGCTTCATGGCGGTGCTTCTGTATTATGGAGAATGTGGCCGGGAGCTTCCTACGGCAGAGACGATCCGGAAGTATCAGACAAAAGCAGCATTGAAGTCGTTTGGTATTAAGGGAGATGAAACTGAGCTTTGATGAGTTCTGTTATGACGTTGGATGATATCTGAATTAACGCATCGAGGGACTTGGAACCGACCGTTTCAGCGACCGTTTTCACACCGCTCCAAATTTTATTTTCACGAATATTCGCGAGAAAGTCGTGACCTTTAGGCGTGAGATCCAAGGCTGTAAGAGCGTTACAGTTCCCCAAAATGTGAAAATCGCATATCAATCCAGCGTCATAGCAATAGCGAGCTTGATAAGCAACCTCAAAATGGTCGTACATCGATAACCGTTTAGAAGGTGCGAGACTATCAAATCGCCAGGAGTCGTTGACAGTGGTTGCTTCTTCAATATCTAAAAGGATATCTCGGATGCAGTCAGGATTAAGTTGCATGAGAATCCTCCTTTCTGTAAATGGTCAATGCTGCAGTGTCTGTATAAAAAGTATAGGACTGGAGGAGCAGAAAGGCAATCGGATGATTGATGGAGGGAGGCGAGAAAGTTGTGGAGAATACAAGAATTTGTTGCTGAGTGGCTGGTCGGCGCTGCTATAGGGATGGCGATAGCGCACTGGTTAGGACTGGTGTGATTAAGGAAGGAGAGTGGAATTATGACAAACAATACAGAGAAGAACATCACGATGGTACAGAACGAGGATAAGAACTTTATCCGTACCCTGATGGCATCCCCACAGGAAAAGAAGATACTGATACAGGGGATCCTGATCGGGCTGGATCTGCAGGAGAAACTGCCGGGGATGGAAAGAAGATAGGGATATCCATCAGGAACCAGATAGAAATCGCGGCATAACCTAAAGAGGGGTGGTGTGATGGAAATGAAAATCGTGAACCATATCAAGATCGATGGACAGGAATATCTGTTCGAGGAGCTTTCAGCAGAGCGGAAAAAGGACATAGCCTGTCTGATACAGGAGAATGCAATGAAGGCAGCAGGATACTGCAAAGTAACAAGAAAGGAGGCAGCAGGGTGAGATACAAGTGCGATAAGTGCGGAGACACGATCTATGTGGATCCGGGTGACGAGAGACTCTGCGATACCTGTGCGCAGAAAATCCGGATTAAATCGAAAGAACAGGAAAACTACTATGAGAGGTGGAGAAAGACATGGGGAAATGCTATTGCTTCGTGATCGATCAGCGGAAAGATCGGTTTGAACGGGCGAGAGAACGAAGAAACCGCCGCCGGATCCGGGAGGCTCTGGCGGTGTGGAAAGCAGCGATACAGATTGTGTGGGCACTGGTTATTTTGATGATGACAGCGCTTGGAATTCTTGTCACTCTGTTGGCTGTGAGCAATCGTATAGGCGTCAGCTATGTCGCAACAACATTTATTATGTTCGCAGTCGGCGGACCGATCGGCGAGGCGCTGATGGGCGGAAAAGAGTAAAAAAATAGGAGCTGTGGGGACAGCTCCAAGGTGCGTGTGCTACGCAAAAATCTCTACATACAGAGTAGCACAAAAGCACCGATAAAGCAAGGGTTTGACGAGTCTTTTCGGACTCGATTAAGGGATTAACTTTAGAGGTGTGGAATGTACAGAAGGATCATTTATAAAGCGGGAGCCACGAGGGAGATCATTAACTGTTATCCCAGAGGTATGAGAAAGGGAGTAGAGCATAACCTGCTGGGGAAAAAGACCAGTGAAGAGATGCAGGAGGCGAACCGAAGACAGGCGAGGAGAAAGCTGGAACGTCTGATCAATGCGAACTTTCGACCGGGTGACTGGCATATAACACTGACCTATCGGGGGAAGGCGAGTCCATCTCCGGAAGCAGCGAAGAAAGAACTGACGAATTTCCTTGAACGTTTGCGAAACCGCTTCCGGAAGTTTGGATACGAACTGAAGTACATAGTCGCAACCGAGTATGTGGCAAAACATATCCATCATCACATGATCGTGAATAACATCAACACCGGATCCGAGACAACAGCGGACATGGTACGGAAGTTATGGACGCAGAATGGACCGGAAGCGATCCGCGGAAATCCAAAATATGTCCAGCTGTACGATACGGGAGAGTATAGCCAGCTGGCGGACTATCTGATCAAAGAGACAGAGAGAAGCTTCAGACGGAAGGACAGCGCTGTGGGACAGAGATATTCCTGTTCCAGAAATCTGATCCAACCGAAGAAAACAACAAAGGACAAGCCTAATAAGACTTGGAAGAAGGAACCGAGACCGTCTCCGGGATACTACATCCTTCCGGACAGCCTGTATAACGGATTTGATATGTTGGGATATCCGTACCAGAGATACGTAGAAGTAAAACTGAATCCCACAGATGCAGACTGGGAAACAAAGAAGACCCCTTCGGGGCATGTCACAAAAGGCACCCGTTCACATAGCACCAGCCACCGGCCGCGTGCCGGTGGGGAAAGGAGCCGCAGATGACAGACATTCACGCGATTATCAGCAAAGCAACAATCGATCTTATAGATCTTACAGGATATGAAAAGGCTGTGGATATACAGTCCGTGCTGTATATGAACCTCTCCGGCTATACGCTGGCGGAAGAGTGTACGGAGGTAGCAGAGGCAGGGGACAAGCTGGCAGAGGCTGTGGAGAGCTGGATGATCGAGCTGGGGCTGCAGGGCTGCACAGAATCAACGATCAGAACCTATGCCTATAATTTGAGGAGCTTCCTTGCGGATGTGCCGAAAGCTCTGGAGGATATCACGGAGCGTGATATCAAGATGCACCTCGCAAGAGGAAAAATGGGAAAAATGAATGTCCGCTGCACAAGAAAGTGGTCAGACGCAACATATAACCTGCGTCTCCGGGCACTGCGCGGCTTTTTCAATTATTGCTATGAGTATGACCTGATCCCGGAGAATCCGATCAAGCGGATCAAGGACACCAAGACCGCCCATGTTATGCAGTCGATCATGTCCGCAGAGGAACGGGAGATGGTGCGTAGCAAGTGCCATACAGAGAGGGAGATTGCTCTGGTGGATTTCCTGTATAGCTCCGGAGTTCGTGTATCAGAGCTGGTCAGCTTAAACCGTCAGGATATCGATTTCCGCCGCCGGAGAGCGAAATGCCTCGGAAAAGGGCGGAAGGAACGGGAAATCACGTTTTCGGCAGAGTGCGGGGTACACCTGGCGGAATATCTCGCCCAGCGGACAGATCATAACGAGGCATTATTTGTCAGCTCAGTCAAGCCGCATCAGCGTCTCACGAAGGCCGGGATCCGGGCATTGTTGAAGAACATAAAGGCGCGTGATGAGCGTCTGGCGAGGGTGAAACTGACGCCACACGTATATCGGCGCACCCGCGGAACAGATCTGATCAACAGGGGAATGCCTGCGGAGCTGCTTGCGAAAAAGCTCGGACACGAAAATGTTCAAACATTACTCATGTGCTACGCGGAGATCCGGCAGGAGACTGTGTGGGCGGCAGAGGAAAAATATGGCTGAGGAAGGTGAAGAATTGAAAGGTTACTATGAAAGAAAGATCCGGAATCTGGAAGAAGCGCTTGAAAGGGCGCTTCAGGAGACGGAGAGAGAACGGTCGGCAAGGGAAGAAGCGACCAGATATATCTATGCGCTGCTCAAGCTGATGGGCGGACATGCCATCGTACACACCAGAGATCTCCAGAGACAGAAGGGGCGCGTGATGTGCAATGTCAGCCGCGGGACTGGAATCGTGAGAATGCATATTGATTATGACTTTGTTGGAAAGGGGACTAAGAAATGTTTGAGAAATACGGAGAATTTGATTCCTATGAGGAGATCAACCGCGCGGCGGCCGCGCAGTTAGAGGAAGGTGACGAGGAAGCCATCTATGCGATCGCGGAGGAGAACGGGATTGATCGCGAGGATGCAGAGGATTATATCGCGGGGGATGCGCCGGAGCTTGTGACTGCGCTCATGGCAGCGAACGGGAAACTGAAGGTCGAAGCGGCGGAACTGCAGCCCAAAGAGATCATGGCGGACTGGCTGGACTATATCCAGATCCAGTGTTTCGAGGATCAGGAGATGCGTCTGGCAGTGCGCAGGAAGGGAAAGAGCCTGAAAGAGTGCATCGGGAAGCTCGTGAAGTGGTCATTAGACCATGCCGAGAACGTGGATAAGGATATCATCAAGGCAGCAGGACTGCCAGAGTGGGCACAGAAAGGCTGTAAGCTCGGGATCCCAGGCATGGGTACGGCAAAGCAGCTGATCAAAGAATATTATCTGGGAGGTGGAGAGGATGCTGGTGTATAAGGCAACAAAGGCTGACATGACCTGCACGATGGGAAATGGAACCTTCCAGTATGTGTTAGGGATCCCAGCTCATGCGGACAGTACGAAGTGCGGGAACCGAGGCCTCCACGCATGCGAGTATGTCCTGGACTGCTTCCGGTATTACAGCCTTGATGATCGGATCTTTAAGGCAGAGGCAGAAGGCCCCATCGATGAGGATGGGACAAACTCGCGGATCGCGTGTGAGCAGCTGACACTTACGCAGGAACTCACACGGCGGAATATCGTGGAGCACGCGATCATCTACATGGTACGTCATCCGGAACGCGAGTGGGAAATGAATCTGTATCGAGTAAAGACACAGAAAGGCAAGGCAGAGGGGAACGGTAACGGGATCGTGATCGCCAGGGGACACAGACCAATGGCCCGCGGTAAAAAGGGCGACATCTTGGGATTCATCATGGAGCTGGAGAAAGGGTGGTTTATCGCAGTAGGTTGCTGTGAGATCGATGGTAAATATGGGAAAGCAGGAGTCTGGTACAGCATTACGCCGGAAGGACGTCTGGTGGAGGTGACGGATGAAAATTAAACAGGGAAAGAGCCTGCCGATACCGGAATGCATGATTGAAGGAAACCGGATCATCGCGGGAAGGACCACGGATCTCCTGATCCTCGACTGCTACAAGGGCTGCGTACATGTGGGACGATACCTCATGAATATTGAAACCGGAGAATATGGAATCCTGCGGGGTGATATATACACCGAAGAGAAGCTCATGCGGGCATTTGACATGAACTACTGGGACAGCATCAAGATCAATCTGGAGGACCGGGACGAGGAGATCATACAAGAGGCGCTGCGGTCCAAGATGAGATACGCGACGCAGAGTGCCGTGTACCTGATCGATGAAGTGGAAAGAAATTATCTGTCCAACAAAAGATGGGAAAAGGAGCGGAGAAGAGAACAGCGCATAAAAGACCTGATGGACAGCGTCCCCGAAGTCCCGGAAGACTTTGAGGTGTGGGCAGCAGATGCAGTATGGAAAAAACCTTATCCGACATACAAAACCGATGATGAGTACACATGTCCGTCCTGCGGGAAAAAGATCGCACCGGATATGATTAAGGGGATCCGACACAATGACGTGATCACCTGCGCATGCGGGAAAGACCTGCAGATCAAAAAAAGAGGGAAAAAGACGGAAAAGTGGAGCCGGGTGATGCTGATCCAGGAGACCACGGCTGGGCAGACTGTACTAAGGTATTTTGATATCCAGTCAAGTTTTATGGGCAGGTACCAAATTATCGTATCTGAGGCGATCCGGATATTTGTGTCAAAAACCAGCCCGTTTGGGGGACAACGTCTAAAGATCTATTATAAGCAGTGCGGGAAATACGATGATTACGATGGGTATGACGAGCACAATCCTGCCAACCGCACGACAGGGGATTGCTATCTGTATCCAACGGGGGTCGAAGAAGCCTTGAAGGGCACAGATTATACCAATCTGGGACGGCTGCTCTCACAGATGGCATTGTCCGGAATCGAAGCAAGATACAATAAAATCATGATCTTACACAACCAGGAAGACATGATCGGGCTTATAGAGTACCTGTTCAAGGGCAGATTTTACCGGCTCATGCAGGAAGAGCTCAGCTACCACATGTGGTCAGACGGTACCTACCAAGGCACTCTGGATCTCAGGGGCAAGACGATCGAGGAGATCATGCGGATCGGAGACCGGCAGAAGATCAACCGCCTCCGGGACCGGAACGGAGGAGAGCTTGAGAGGAGCTGGCTTGCATATGGGGACGAAACAGACGAGAGGATCTCCGACGCATTTCTGAAATTTGCTGGACAGGCAGGCCTGTATGAAAAAAATGCAGAATTTGCCCTTGGGAACATGACCCCAGAACAGGTCATGAACTACGTAAAGAGGCAGCAGGATACAAGCTATCCGGGAAAATCAGCATCGGAAGTAATCACGCAGTGGAAAGACTATCTGGCGATGTGCAGAAGGCTTGGGAAGCGTACCAATGATGAGATGGTGTACCGTCCGAGAGAGCTCAAGCGTCGGCACGATGAGGCTGTGGAAGAGATCCGGAAGCTGGACATGATCGAAGAAATGAAGCGCAATGAGGAAGCGAAGGAGCGCCGGGCAAAGGAACTCAGAGAGAAGTATCCGGGCGCAGAGGAGATCCTGAAGGACATCGCACCAAGGTACGAGTACGAAAATGAGGAGTACAGGATCATCGTACCGCGGAATCTGGTAGACATCATGTCGGAAGGAAATGCCCTGCACCACTGCGTAGGAAGCACAGACCGATACTTTGAGCGGATCCGGGATCAGGAGACGTATATCTGCTTTCTGAGACGCCAGGAAGAGCCGGAACTGCCATACTACACGATCGAGGTAGAACCGGGCGGCACGATCCGCCAGCATCGCGGAATGTACGATGAGGAGCCGAATATTGAGGAGATCCGGGGATTCCTCCGGGAGTGGCAGAGAGTCTTGAAAAAGCGCTTGCATAGCAAGGATTGGCAGCTGGCAGCAGAAAGCAAGGTTAAGCGAGAAAAGAATCTGGAAGAACTCAGAAAAGCAAACAATGAGCGTGTCTTAAAGGGACTCGCGGAAGATTTTATGGAGGCAGTGTAGAAGATGGAGATTGTAGAAAGAGAGAATAGTGAGGTTAAGACTACTGTTTCGTATAGAGAACTGAAAATCGCAATGGATTCCGAAATGGGAAAAGCTGCAGAGAGCTTTGTCCGGATCGGATATCTATTCAAGATGGCGAGGGACACAGATGTCCTTCAGGAATCCGGATACACATCGTATCTGGATGTAAGTTATCGAATAACCTGCAATAATGGGAACCAACGAACCCTTATAAACCCTTAAAGTCCCTTACACGGTGAGAAATCCCGTGAATAGGGGCTTTTTTAGGCTTATAGATCCTTTTTACCCCTTAAAATTTTAATGGGAACCAGAATTCACATTGAAAAACGAAAAATCATAGAAATGCCTGAAAATGGAGGGAAAAAAGCTCAATAAAAAGCGGGGGTTTAAAGCCTTTTAAAATTTTTAAAATTAAAATGCGGAAACGGGAGAAAGTATTGATAATTCAAGGGTTTTCGGCATTTGAAAGGTTTTAAAAGACCGTTTAAAACAATAAAATTTAAAAGCAATTATAAAAGTGAAAAATGAGAACTTAATGGGAACCAGTTAATGGGAACCAAAAAAGAGCCGGTCAGTTAATTGACGCGGCCCTTTTTTTATTGCTGGTAGGCAGTCCAGCAAGGTGGTAAATGCACTAAGAATATATCATAATATGAAAAAATGGTCAATGATACTCAAATGAGGACTATCAATCCTCAGACAAAGATTTCAGATAAAATTCAGCAGCTTTTCCCAGAACAATATTTTTTTCCACTTCAGAAAGTGAAGAAAAGTATTTCAGGAGTTGCTGAGTAGATGTGTCATTAAGTTCAAGATCTGCCTGATTGCATTCATCTTTCCCGGTAAGCAAAAAGTCAGATGTGATCCCAAAGTATGCTGCGATAGTAGGAATCAGCGATGCTGGCGGATCAGTTTTTCTATTTTTCCAACCGCTGACGGTTTGCTTCGGAATGCCCGTTGCTTCGCAAAAATCTTTCTGGGAAACCTTTTTCTCATCTAATAATTTAAAAAAGCGCTCATTTATAGTCATAGCCCCTCCAATAATCCTCACATGAATATATAAAATCCTCAATTTTAATTGACAAATCCTCAAATGAGGATTATTATAATAATGTATCAATCATACAAGACCGATTATAGCACAGAATCCGATAACGGAATAGGTTATTTTGTATCGCTGATACAGAATTTTATAACGGAATACGTTAGGAGGGCAGGCAGAATGAAGAACAGAAAAGTGCGAAATTTCGCTGAGTTTGCCTTATGGACAAAAACCAGGATGCTGGAAAGAGGCATCAGCCAGAGAGAACTGGCCGCAGGAATGGGAACACACCAGGCCAGGATCAGCGAGGCTATCACAGGGAAGCCATCAGGAAAGAAGTTTATCATTCCGCTGATCCAGGAACTGGGCGGAAACATGGATGATTTTAAAGACTTTTTAAACACCGTTTAAAAGAGTCGAAACCGGCAGAGGCCGGTCATGCAGGGATAGCCTCCTGCATCTGATGAGGACAGGCTGAAAAGGTGGTGGAAATGTATGGCGCAGATGCTGACAGCGAAACAGGTTGCAGAGGTAAAAGGCTGTAGTCCACGTTATATTAAGAAAATTATACAAGATGGGAAATTAAAGGCGGTAGAGACTGTTAATAGCAAAAACCGGAAAACTTACCTGGTACCGCTGGATGCGTTGGATGAGGAACTGCAGCACAAGTATTATCAACTGATTGCAGAAAACCCTCCGGAAGAGGTAGAACGGCCAGAGCCGGAAGTAGAGAAAGTTGCGATTGATGAGTTTACCGAGGATGAACGAAAGGAAATTGATTTCTGGATCGACCTCACCAAGCGCTGGCAGTCATATAGAAAGATGCCAGGAGTTACTTCCCTGGCTGAAGTAGATAAAAAGTTCGTAACGCTCTGCAGCCTGGAATATCCAGAGCGGAGCATATCAGTAGATACGCTTTACAGAAAATGGAATGCCGTGAAGGCTGATGATATGAAGGCGCTGGTTGATAAGCGGAACAAATGGAAGAAAGGGACAAGCTCCATAGATGAAACGATATGGCAGGCTTTCCTGTATTACTATCTGGACGAAGCCCAGCATCCGGTAACCAAGTGCCTGGAGTACACAAAGATGTGGGCGCAGGAAAAGCGTCCGGATCTGTATACGCAGATCCCGGCCTATCCTTCTTTTTACCGGAGACTGAAAAGTGTTCCGGAGGGAGTAAAGGTTCTGGGCCGTGAAGGTCACAAGGCATTCAATGACCGCTGCGCTCCATACATCAAACGTATTTATGATGAGATGCAGAGCAATGAGTGGTGGATCGCTGATAACCATACCTTCGATGTAATGGTGAGGGATAAGTCAGGCAAGCTGCACAGGCCATATCTGACAGCCTTCCTGGATGCAAGAAGCGGAATCTTTACAGGGTACTACATTACATATAACCCAGGTTCAGAGGCAACGCTGATCGCGCTCCGGAAGGGAATCCTGGAATATGGCATCCCGGATAACATCTACGTGGATAACGGTCGAGAGTTCCTGACCTTCGATATTGGCGGCCTTGGCCACCGGAAGAAGAAGCCAAAGAATGGCGAGGAAACCTTTGAACCGCCGGGCGTATTCAAACGCCTGGGAATCAATATGACAAATGCTATCGTCCGAAATGCGAAGGCGAAGATCATTGAGCGCCGGTTCAATGATGTGAAGAACGGCCTTTCCAGACTGTTCAATACTTACACGGGCGGCAGCGTGGTGGAAAAGCCAGAGCGTTTGAAATATGTCCTGAAGAAAGATGCCATTTACACAGACGATGAGTTCCAGGAGTATGTGGATGCAATTCTGAAGTATTACTTCAACATGATGGAATACGATGGCCCGGTGGCAGAAGACAAAGGAAAGCTCAAAATGGATGTGTTTAATGAGCATCTGATTAAGCGCCGGGTGGCAGCCGCAGAAGAATTGAACCTGATGCTCATGAGAAGCAGCCGTCCACAGGCCGTGGGCCGCCGGGGAGTGCATCTGGATATCAATGGAGGCCGCCTGGAATATTGGAACGATGAACTGTTGATGAGACATTTCGGTGAGAAGGTATACTTCCGGTACAATCCGAATGACCTGAAGGAAGTCCGGATCTACAACCTGGAAGACAAATATCTGATGACGGTTCCGGTAGATAATACGGCGGTTCTTACATATGGCGCAACCAAGGATGATGTGAAGGCCGGAATGGCAGTGACCAGGAAGCTGGAGAAGATCGCGAATGAATATAAAAAGAACGTGGTCATCGCAGAAGCCGACCGGGTTACCGCGCTGGATCTGGTACTTCGCCAGGCACAACGCAACAAAGAAAGCTACACAGGCAAAGCAGACCCGAAGGTACTGGAGGTTCAGCGGGCAGATGAAACACCGGTATATCAGAAAGTGGTCGGCGGAGTCGATCTTGACACAATGATTGAAAATGCAGCCAAAAGGCAGGGAGGTAAATGATGGGAAAACAGTATAATACAGAACTTCAGGCGAAAGTTGAAACGTACATGAAGGAAACGGGAATCAGCCAGGCAAAGCTGGCCCCGATGATGAACCTGAGCGGAGCAGTATTAAGCCAGTACCGCCGCAGCGTTTATGACAAGGGTGATGTAGGTGATGTAGAGCGTAAGATCCGTGAGTTCTTCCAGATCAAGGAGGAGCAGGCTGAAAACGCCAAGAAGACCGAGTCTTTCAATGCGGTACGGGGATATGTGGCAACCTCTATTTCAGAGAGCATTTACAAGATGATCCGTTACTGCCAGCTTGAAAAGGGGATCGTAGTTATTGACGGAGATGCCGGAATCGGGAAGACCAAAGCGGCTACCAAGTTCCTGCGGGACAATCCGGCAACGGCGATCTATATCAGCACCACACCGAGTACCAGCTCTGTAAGAAGCCTTTTAAGGATGATTGCAAGGGCGTTGAAGATTTCGGAAAACCAGAGAACAGAAGATCTTTCCATTTCAATCCGTGAACGGCTGAGAAGTTCTGATAATGTCCTGATTATTGATGAAGCCCAGAACCTGAAGTTCATGGCCCTGGAAGAAATCAGAGGCTGGGTGGATGAAGACCCGATCACCGGGAAGCCTGGCATCGGAATCGCACTGATCGGAAACGATGAGGTCTACAACAAGATGCTTGGAAGACAGGAAGCGATCTTCTCACAGCAGTTTAACCGGACGAAGCTCCACGGGCGGTACCGGGCTACGAATGTAACCAAAGAAGATGTTGAGAAGTTATTCCCTTCCCTGGTGGAGAAAGGAATGACACCGGAGCTGACATACCTCTACAATGTCGGCCACAGCAAGTGGGGAGTGCGCGGCATGGTAAACGTATTCACAGCAGCCGCCAATAACCAGGATGTTTCCCTGGAAGGTCTGCAGAAGGTAACAGGCCCGCTGGGAATCTATTTATAAAATCAATCAAACGGAGGTAAATGCAATGAAGTACATGACAGGAAAAGCAAAATGATGGTGACAGGGATCGCGCTTGGAACGGTGGCCGCCGGGGGAATGGCGGCGCTGATCGCAGCGGGCAAGGTCGGAGTGGCCGGAAGCCTGGTTGTGGTATTCCTGATGGCTCTGGCGGGAGTTAGCGGCTGGATGATCGGCATTCAGATGCGGGTGAAGATCGAACATGACCGGGCATGGATGAAAGGATATCGTGATGGAAGGGAGAGTTCACTCCCGCCGATCACTGTAACCACCGAGCGTATGCTCATCCGGTACAGGGAAAATCCGGGGCTGTAAAGCCCCACCTTAATGCAGCCATCCGGAAGGATGCCGGTCACAAGCCCGGATAAAGGCAGAGTGAGGTAAAACTGAATAAGGAGGTAAGTGCAGCGTGAAGAACGGAAAGAAGCCGACACTGGCCCAAAAGAAGTTCCTGCAGGGAAAAGGGCTGGTACCGGAGAACTGGCTGATCGTGAAGGATACGCCGGTGGAGCTGGTGGTAGTCAGCCGGGCCGCGCTCCTTAAAAGAACAGGGAAGACAAGAACTTTCAGGAAGGAGCGACTATGAAAGCCATGGAGAAAAAAGCCACTCCAATGCCGGAAGAACTGGAAAGAGAGTGGAACGAAGTGCGAGTTTGCTTCCGGTTGCTTCAGTGCAGGAGAGCCAGAATTGTGACGAAACGGATGCTGGACGGTTCTGTGAAGCGATATACCGAGGTCAGAAAGGCGGGTGGATGAGATGGTACAAAGAGAAGAAATGTACTTTGAACCGCGCTGCGTAGGTTCTGACCTGCGTATTCGCTGGTATGGTGAACAGTATTCAGCGCCGGAGCTGGAACGCCATTATGAGGAGACGGTTTACATCCGGGACAGCGGAAAAGAGCTGATGGTTTACAGCATGGAGGCAGACTGCTGGGATGAGAAGGCGAAGATAAAGGCAACATTTTCCCTGATCTGCCGGATTCAAAAGCACAGCACCGGATTCCGGTACGGTAGAAAAATCCAGTAGGAGGAGAGAAGATGCCAGCCAAGTCAAAACGCCTGACCAATAAAGAGAAAGCACTCAAATCGAAAGTCAAAAAGGAACTTCAGGAACAAGGGCTCCTGCCGCCAGACAAACCGAGATTGAACCGGAGAAAGTTTGCTAAGGAAGCAGCCGAACAATTTGATAAAGAAATCAATCTCATGAATCCGATGGATGTGTTTTGGTTTCATAATGCCCTCACATTAGTTACAGCCGGAACTGATGTGCTTCCAATCACTTCAGAACAGGTGGGAGTCTTTAAGCTTATGAAAATAACTGCGGAGATAAAAAAGCTTCATGAAGAAACCAAGAAGTCTGGGAAGGAAGTAACTGTCCGGGATGTGTGCAAAATATCGGATTCTATTATGAAGCTATAAACGCAAGATATTCCAGGGGCGCTTGCCCCTCTTAATGCAGCCGCCGGTAAGGCGATGGTCGCAAGCCCATGAAATGCAGAGCGGGAGAGGAGGTCTATCATGACTGTAAGCAAGAGAGTAGCCAAGAGTGGCGCGGTTACACTTCCACGTCAGCTCCGTCAGGAGACTGGCATTCTTCCGGGTGTTCCGGTAGATATCGAAGCAGATGAGGACGGGGTACATATCCGTAAGCATGTTCCTACCTGTCACTTCTGCGGAACGGTGGACGATGTTAAAACGGTCTGCGGCATTGAGATCTGCCGCGGATGTGCAGAAAAGATCATGGAGGAGTTTAAAGGATAATGGATGCGGCGGAAGTAAAAAAGAAGGTTGACCGTCTGGCAGAGTTAGACCGCCAGATGGTTGCCGTTAAAGGTGAAATGGAAACAATCAAAGCCTGGTTCGAGAAGCAGGCCACGGATGATCTCCGGGATACGAAGAGCAAAACCGTAGAATATTGGGGAAGCGAAAATTCCAAAGTGGTGGTCGGAAACAGCGAGACCGTGAAACCAATCTCCATGACAATGGTAAAGAAGCTCCTGGGGGATGTCTTCAAGGACTTTGTAAAAGAAGATGTTTCTTATAGTATGTCAGCCCCGGCAAAGCGGCTTTTTTCCATGATGTATATGGGAAATTTCACCGAGGGAAGCCTGGACGCTACGATCAGCGCCATCACAGAGGATGAGAAGATCCAGAGAACACTGAAGAAGAAATTGAAAGGCAAATATGAAAAGGACACAGAAACCCTGATGAAACTGGTGGGCCTTTCAGAACAGGAAGCCAGTGACTGGGCTTACCTGGCATCCGAAGTGATCAACTGGGAATGGATGCTGCAGATATTAAAAGCGGCAGAGTGGGGAGGCACACCGCAGGAAGCGGTGGAAGTGATCCGGGCAGCCATATTCGTGGATGAAGGAATCAAGGTAACTGTAGAGGCGGAAAAATAGCAGGAAGGAGCAACGGTAAATGCGAAAGATAGAATCATTCCAGATGAAGAAAATCTATGCTATAGGTCATGCTTTGGGAATAACCGGAAATGGAAGCGAAGATGAGCTTCATATACTGGTGTCGGGCGTTACAGGTAAGGATTCCATAAAGGAACTTTCCTACCAGGAGGCCATGGCGGTGATTAAAAGGCTGGAGGATCTGCAGGGCGGTACCGCTGCTCCGAAACCATCCAGCAGAAAGCCGAAGGAACATTCACAGAGACCAGGAGGCGTGACCAGCGGCCAGCAGAAGAAAATCTGGGCTTTGATGTACGAACTGAAGAAACGCGATAAGAGTCCGAATGAGGTTCCACTGGGAGACAGACTGTGCGCGGTCATTAAGAAAGAATTGCATGTAGACGCTATTGCGAAGAATCCCTTTGCATGGCTCACCTTCAGCCAGGGAAATACCCTGATTGAAGTTTTAAAAGGGTATTTAAAAAGCCTGGAACGGAAGGAGGAGGCCAGCGATGGGATTGTTAGACCATGTGAAGATAGAAAACCTGGATGAAGATCAGAGAAAGATGGTAGAACTGGTGGGCCTGGACGGGTTTAAAAGTCTTGTCCGGGCTTTTGGCGGCACTACAATCTATATTCCGAAGGCAGAGAGCCTGGAACGGGCGGCACGGGATCAGAAGATCCGGGAAGAATTTGACGGAGGAAATTATAGAGAGCTTGCCGCGAAATATGGACTTACCGAGCGCTGGGTGAGATTTATCCTGTTCGGAAAACTGGATAATCTGGATGATGACATGGAGGGTCAGATGAGCATCTATGATTATCCGGAAGCATTTTAAAAAGTGAAGTAAATTAGTGAAGTGCTTCAAAAGACAGTTCACGGGCCTAAGAGGTACACTTGTGTCAGAAACATGAGTGTATCTTTTTTTATTGGAGGAATTACTGGATGGATGAAGGATGGATCATAACAACCGCCATTACGTTGGGTATTGGCGTAATCTCATATTTTTTAAAAAGAACCATGAACCAGTTGGACTGCACAGTCCAGCAGCTTCAAAAAATAGAACGGGATTCTGTAACAAAAGCAGATCTGAAGGAAACCACAGACGAATTAAAAAAAGACATCAATAAGATCCGTGAGGATTATACACCCAAGGAGACTCACAGCAAGGATTTTGATGGATGCCAGAAGGAGATTAAGGAGATCCGGCAGAATTACCTGACAAAGGATGATTTCATTCGTGAGATCAATAAGGTGGATCGGAAAGTGGAACAGATGTTAAATATGATGATCGAAATGACAAGAAATGGAGGTTCACAATGAACAGAGAACAGGAAAAGAGAAGACTCCGGGCAGGAGCTTTTATGGTGAATAACGGCAGGGTACTCATGACAATCAACCTGCTCCGGGAAAAGTACAATGCTTTAAGAAGCGTTGAAAAAGGTTTAAAAGCGGAGGGGATTGAGCGTCAGGAGTTCATCGACTCCGTGAATTTTCTCCATGAGGAAGGATACATCTATCTGCGTGATATGGAAAGCAGGGAACCGGCTAATCTGGCTGATGTGGAATATCAGACGCTGGAAGCAAAAGTAACCGGCAAGGGCATCCGGCTCCTTGGCGGCGGCATCACAGATGAAATGGTTGATCTGGACGGCTGATGGAACAGGAACGTAGAAGACGCAGCACAGGGAAGGTGGACAGACTGCCGCCGGAGCTTAAAGACACCGTGGAGCAGATGCTCCTTACTGGCTGCACTTACAAAGAGATCGTGGCCTTCCTTAAGGCGAATGGCGAGGAGATGAGCCAGATGGCTATCTGCACCTATGCAAGGAAGTATCTGGCCACGGTAGAGATGATTAACGTGGCACAGAGCAATTTCTCTATGTTGATGGATGAAATGAACCGATATCCGGATCTGGATACTTCGGAAGCCTTGATCCGGCTGGCAAGCCACCACGTTTTAAATGCCCTGACCAATGTGGATGAGGAACAGATGAAAGAAGTTCCTATCGAGAAGCTCATCAAGGAAACAAACGGTCTGATCCGCGCGGCTGCTTATAAGAAGCGGATCGAAGTACAGAACAAAGAAAACTATGAGGCGGGACTGGAAGCTGTTCAGAGCATGGTATTTGAGACCATGGCAAAGGACGATCCGGAATTGTACCATCGGGTCAGCGCTTACCTCAATAAGAAAAAAAGCGAAGGAATGGAGGGATAGGCTGTGTGGTATGTGATTCAGGTTAAAACTGGAGAAGAAAGCGGAATTGCAAGGAAACTGAAAAATCAGGCAATCCGAGCCGAGGTTCCCATTGAGAACCGTCCCATCCGGTCTGGTGGGGCATGGACAAAAAAGGAATATATTCTGTTCCCAGGATACGTGTTCCTGGATATGGATTTCACAGCCAGAAACTATTACCGGGTAAAAGAGGTTCCGGGAGTGATCCGGTTCCTGGGAGACAGTAAGGCACCATCGACACTGTCCTATCTGGAAGCTGAATGGATCAGAATCCTTTCCGGCAGTGGAGAGCCGCTGGAACCGACTCTGGTAAGGGAAGACGGAAGTGGTGGTATCACTGTCATCAGTGGGGTTTTAAAGCAGTTGGAAAACAGAGTTTTAAAGTGGGATAAAAGAAGCCGGAAGGCAACTTTTGAAATTACGATCTGCGGCGAAGCCAGACAGGTGCAGCTTGGGATCGAGGTGGAAAGCGGCGGAGAGCTGCAGGAAGTTGGAAGCGATGCTTCACAGGATGCGGCACAGCCATTATTACAAGACGCAACTTAAAACATGACCGGTTGATTCGTCCCGGCTGTGTTCGGGACGCAGGCATAAAGAAAAGGAACTGAGCAGAAAAGAACGCTGGTCGGGTGGCGAAGCCCGGCCTTTTGGCTCCCTCTGTCCGGTTCCTTTTCTCTTTGCCCGTTATTCCCCTTTTAAAAGCGTTAGGAAGCCGTTTAAAACCGTTTAAAGGTCTGTGGTCGGGGAAATTACCACATAAGGGAAAAATGAGCCGTATGGGGCGAATTTGAACAGGAAAAGATGCGGGACAGAGGTGAAAGGTCATGCGGAGAGGAAAAGATGCAAGTCTGAAGGCGCTGATCAGCGCGATGGCAGAAGCGGAGAGCAAAAGTTACTACGAAGAACAGGAGAATGCTTTAAACGATCTTTCTGGTCTTTTAAAAACATTTTTAAACAGGGACGATTCGCCAGAGCGTGTCAGGATCAGGAAAGATTATGAAGCGGGCGCGGCTCTGACTGGGAAAGGCGGAATCCGGCAGCGGCTTGGTGCTGTTGATATGGAGTTCTTCGGAAGGGCCTACTTTCCACATTATTTTTCCAGACCGTCTCCGGAGTTCCATCGGGAACTGGATGCTATCTGGCAGGATGGAGTCTTAAAAGGACTTACACCAAGCACACCGAAGCTGGTCAAGCAGATCAGCCGGATGAATGGCTGCAAGCGTGTAGTGGCAGCTCCCCGTGGACATGCCAAGTCTACCAGTCTGACGTTTAAAGGAACGATCCACGCTGTTGTATATGGGTATAAGCATTATCCGATCATTATCTCCGATAGTTCGGATCAGGCGGAGGGCTTCCTGGATAACATCCGTGTGGAGTTTGAAGAAAACGAAGCGATCCGGGAAGATTTTGGAGATCTGACCGGAAAAGTCTGGAGGAGCAATGTTCTGGTGACCAGCACCAATATCAAGGTGGAGGCGATTGGCTCCGGCAAGAAGATCCGAGGCAGGAAGCACCGGAACTGGAGACCGGATCTGCTGATCCTGGATGATATTGAGAATGATGAAAATGTCCGGACACCAGAGCAAAGAGCAAAGCTGGATAGCTGGTTTAAAAAAGCGGTTTCTAAGGCCGGTGATGATTATACAGATATTGTCTACATCGGAACCCTGCTCCATTACGACAGCTTGCTGGCGAATACTCTTAAAAACCCTGGATACAAGGCGATTAAGTACCGGGCAGTTATATCGTTTTCACCGGAAGCAGACCTGTGGCAGGAGTGGGAAAATATCTTCACTGACCTGTCTGATGAAGACCATGAGGAAAATGCACGAAAGTTCTTTGAAGCGCACCGGGAAAAGATGTTGGCTGGGACAGAAGTTCTCTGGGGGGAAAAGCTCTCTTACTATGACCTGATGGTAATGAAAGTGACAGAGGGAGAGGCTTCCTTCAACTCTGAGGAACAGAATGAACCGATCAACCCGGAAGACTGTGTTTTCAACGAGGAATGGTTCGACTACTACAACGAAGCAGAAATGGACTTCAAGGACAAGGATTTTCAGTTCTTTGGATTTGTCGATCCTTCTCTTGGAAAAACCAAGAAAAGCGATTTTTCTGCGATCATCACATTGGCAAAAAGCAAAGTTACTGGTTACATGTATGTGCTGGATGCGGATATTGAACGGAGGCATCCGGATCGTATCATCACGGATATCTTGGAAAAAGAGCGCTGGCTGAAGCGTGATTTTGGACGGGGATATAAAAAGTTCGGTGCTGAGACCGTACAGTTCCAGTGGTTCTTAAAAGAGGAGCTGGCCAAGGCATCCGCCAGGGCCGGTCTGTACCTCCCGATTGAGGAAGTACCGCAGACCAGCGATAAGACCATGAGAATTCAGACCATGCAGCCAGATGTAAAGAACCACTATATCAAATTCAATAAAAAGCATAAACGGCTCCTGGAGCAGATGTTCCACTTCCCGATGGGCGCTCACGATGATGGCCCGGATGCCCTGGAAGGCTGCCGGACAATCGCCAAGAAAAGCAAGCGGTTCCGGATCATGGACAGGAGAGCGGCTGGATTGTAAAGGAGGCGGTATATTATGCCGGTTATTTATATGGACAGGGCTTCTGCAGAAAGCCTGACAGAAAAAGATATTCGGGAGATCATAGATGAAAACCTGATGGATCTGAAATATGGGATGCTGACTGATTACTACGTGGGGCAGCACCGAATTCTTTCAGAGACCAAGAAAGATAGTACAGCACCGAACAACCGTCTGGTTAATAACATGGCGAAGTACATCACGGATACGGCAACCAGTTATTTTGTTGGGCAGCCGGTTGTCTATAACTCCCAGGATGATGCCTATCTGCAGACGGTGCAGGATATTTTTGATTATAACGATGAGCAGGATCATAACATGGAGCTGGCTAAACAGTGCAGCATCTGTGGGAGCTGCTTTGAAATGTTATATCTTGATGAGGACGCACAGATCCGTTTTGCAAAGGTGGCACCGTCCGATCTGATCATGATTTATGAGAGTGACAGCGGCCACGCCCAGCCTATGGCGGCGATCAGGAGCGTCCGGTCTGTCGATAAAGATAAGAATGTGATCCTGAAGGTGGAGTTCTGGAATGCGTACCAGGTTCTCCACTTCCGGTCATTCAATAACGGGTATTTGAACCTGGAAGCGATTGAGGAACATTATTGGCAGGATGTCCCCTTTGTGGAGTACATCAATAATGAGGAGCGCCGGGGAGATTTTGAGGGCGTTATCACGGAGATTGATGCCTACAATAAGGCCCAGAGCAATACGGCGAATTACTTCCAGTATAACGATGATGCTATTTTAAAGATCCTGAAGCTGGGAGATGTGAGCAGTGACGATGTTCGGGACATGAAGGAAAAAGGCGCGATCATTCTGGATGATGGAGGAGATGTCCAGTGGCTGCTGAAACAGGTGGATGATACCGCAATGGAGAATTTTAAGAATCGGCTGCGGGAGGATATCCATACCATGTCCCATGTTCCGCATTTATGTGATGAGTCTTTTGGCGGGAACCTTTCTGGAGTGGCAATCGCTTATAAGCTCTGGGGCTTGGAACAGTTATGTGCCATGAAAGAGCGGAAATTTAAAAAGGGACTGCAGCGCCGGATCGAGCTGATTACCAATATACTGAATATCAAGGGCGGCCATTATGATTATAAGGACATTACTCCGAAATTCCGCAGAAACAAACCGGAAAACAATCTGGAGCTGACACAGATCGCAACGCAGCTCTCAGGACTGCTTTCCACGGAGTCAAGGCTGCAGATGCTGCCATGGGTGGAAAATGTCCATGATGAGATGGAAAAGCTGGAGGAAGAAAAAAACAAGGATGTTGACGAATTCGGCACCTATGAGAATTTTGCCAAAGCATTTGAAAGCCAGCAGAATGGCATGGCTGCCGGAATGGCTGCGGAGGGCGTAGATGAGTCAGAAAGAACGGAATGAATGGATTGAACGGGCCAAGGAAAGGGTTCTGAGAAATGCCAAGGAAACCGACACCTATGTCAGGGATATCATGGATCTTTATGATGAGACGGCCAACCAACTGGAAAATGAGATCAATGCCATGTTCCAGAAGTATGCCCAGGATAACAAACTGGATAACGCGGAAGCGGAAAAGCTCCTGTCCAGCGAGGAATACAGCCGTTGGAGAAAGAGCATGGATAAGTATGTGGCCGAGGCCCAGACGGATTCCAGGACGCAGCTGGAGCTAAATACGCTGTCTGCTAAGTCCAGGATCAGCAGAAAAGAGCAGCTTCTTTCGCAGATTTATTTTCAGATGATGAACCTGGCCGGAGATACGGAAACAAAGCTGACAGATCTTCTTGGCGATATGTTCAAAACCAATTATTACCGTAGCTGCTATGATATTCAGAGCATCATGGGAGTAGGCTTTACGGTGGCGAAGGTTGATGAGAAGATGCTGAAGCGTATTCTGGAGTTTCCGTGGTCAGGGAAAAATTATTCCCAGGCGCTGTGGGAGGATACGGATAAGCTGGCAGCTCTTGCCAGGAGGGAACTGACCATGGGCTTCATGTCCGGGGCCAGCGTCCAGAAAATGGCAAAATCCATAGATGATATGATGCACCGGGGGCGTAAAAATGCGGAGCGCCTGGTAAGAACAGAAAGCAGTTACTTTTCTAATCAAGGCCAGATGCAGTCCTATCAGGAACTTGGAATTGAGGAATACATTTTCCTGGGAGGCGGCTGTGAGATATGCCAGGCTTTGAATGGTCAGTCGTTTAAACTATCTGAAGCCGAGGCGGGAGTCAATCTGCCTCCGATCCACCCGAACTGTAAATGTACTACCAGAGCAAAGCCGCGGATTGACATGCTTGCATTGAAGGACGGTGTTAATCCATTGAAGGACAATCCAAAGTTTGAAGAATGGAAAAAACGCTATGTAAAAGAAAAGGCAAAAGAACCTGTGGAACCGTTGACAGATGCGGAGCAGCATGCTATGAATAGTTACATAAGCAGTTCTTCTTACGTTTGGAATGACAAGCTCCGCAGGGGAGAAAAACTGACGAAGCAGGAAGAACAGTCCATAAAGGCAATGGATTCTGCACTTCAGAAGATGCCGAAGTATGAGGGAACGGTAAAACGGTCACTTTCAGATTTCGGAATTCCGGATGTGGATGAGTTTGTTAAATCTTATGTTCCGGGAGAACTGAAGATTTTTAATGAGTATTTATCATCTTCAACTGAGGTATATGATGATAGTTTCCAAATACAATATGTAATTCAATCAAAGAATGGCCGAGATATACGGAAGTATAATTCAACAGAGAAGGAAATTCTTTTTGAGCGTGGATCATCATTTATTGTTACCAGAGTTGATGGACATACAATCTACATGGAGGAGTTGTAATGGAAAAGAAACCATATTCTGATAGACGGTGGTGGGAAGCGCCAAAGGCATTTGACAGCGCCTGCAGCTCATGTGCCAGATATCATGGCTATGCAAAATGTGATACATATCCGGACGGAATACCGAGAGAGGTTATAAGGCAATCAGCTCCGGGAACAAACAACTACAAAGAGGATTTTTGCAGCAATCTGCAGAGAAAGAAAGCATGATGGGCACCCGAAGGGGTGCCTATTAAATTACAAAAAATTACGTTTAAATGGAGCTTAAACACCTTTTAACCAGCGTTAGAGGGTGTTTTTGTTATACAAAAATTCAAGGAGGACATGAAAATGGATGGAGAAATGACCACCAGCACTCAGACAACTGAAACCGCAGCAACTACATCGGCAGGAACATCTACGGGAGCGGCGGGACAGGCTGCAGGCGCGGAAACCGGAAACCAGGAGAAAGCATCTGCTTTTAAGGACTTTCTTGATGGCCTTTTCGGTGCTAAGCAGGAGAAAAAGGAATCTGGAGCAGAAGAAAAGGCTGCTGAAAAAGGAACAGAGCCGCCTGCAGGTAAAACGGAGGAAAAATCCTTCAGCCAGGCAGATATGGATGCAGCCATTGAAAAAGCAAAGCAGGACTGGGAAGCTCAGGCGGAAGAAGCAAAGAGACAGGCCAAGTTAAGCCCGGAGGAAAAGGCTGCCGAGGAACAGAAAAAGAAAGATGACCAGATCGCAGATCTTCAGGCGAAGCTCTTAAAGAGTGATCTACAGAAAAAAGCAACGGCATCCCTGGAAAAGGATGGTTACCCGGTTGGCCTGGCTGATCTGCTGGATTATACCAGTGAGGAGGCCATGGAAAAGAGCCTGTCAAAATTAACAGAAACCTTCAAGGGAAGCCTTCAGGCAGCGGTGGAATCCAGACTTCGCGGAAAGACTCCGGCGGGCCTTGGCAATGCAGCAAGTGCAGAAAATATGTTAAGAGATCAGATCGCAAGAAATATCAGAGGATTATAAGGAGGATATGAGACATGAGTGTAAATACAATTCAGACAGCAGCGGTCATTCAGAGTGAACTGGACAAGGCTGCAGTAGAACAGGCCACTTCCGGATGGATGGAAGTAAATTCCAGCCTGGTGAAATATAACGGTGGATCAGAAGTAAAGATCCCGAAGCTTTCCATGGACGGCTTGGCCGATTATGACCGTCAGAACGGGTTTGTAGCAGGAGGAGTAAACTTCGAATACCAGACCAGAACAATGACCCAGGACAGAGGACGTTCCTTCAGCTTTGATGAGAATGCAGTGGATGAAACCAACTTTGCGCTGACTGCGGCCACTGTAATGGGAGAATTCCAGAGAACCAAAGTAATCCCGGAGATTGATGCTTACCGTTACAGCACGATCGCGGCGGCCTGCATCAAGGCAAAAACAGCATCTGGCGGATATGTACCGGCGGAGGATACCATTTTACAGAGACTTTACTATGACATTGCTGCGGTTCAGGAAAAGGTGGGAGACAACACTCCGCTGGTAATTACCATCAGCCGTATGATAGCAGCAATCCTGTCTATGAGTGATAAGCTGTCCAAAAAACTGGATGTAACAGATTTTAAGCAGGGAGATGTGAGCTTTAAGGTCAAGAGCCTGGATGGGCAGCATCCGCTGATTCCGGTCGGTTCTGAAAGAATGAAGACTGAGTATCTGTTCAAAGACGGAAAAACCAGCGGGCAGGAAGATGGAGGATTTGCAGCAACAGCATCCAGCAAGAATGTCAACTGGATTATCACGCCGAGAAAGGCTCCTATTGCAGTATCAAAGACGGATAAGATGAGAATTTTTGATCCGGAGACAAACCAGAAGGCTAGAGCTTATGCGATGGATTACCGCAAGTACCATGATATCTGGATTCCGGATGAGCAGGTTGCGACTTGCTTTGTCAACGTAAAGGAAGAATTGTCATAGGAGGAGATGCGGGATGATTACTTTAAGACGCGATAATGTAGTAAAACAGACAGAGTCTGAAGTTGTAGCACTGGCATTGGAAAGCCAGGGATTTGTCAGAGAAGGGGCCGCAAAGAAAGCGGCTCCGGAAAACGAAGCATCTGCAGCGGAAAAGGAACTGAAGGAGGAACTGGCGGCGGCAAGAAGCCAGAACGCTGCGCTGAAACAGGAACTGGATGGTGCGAAAGACCAGCTTGAGGTGGCCCTGAAAGAGAATGCCACTTTGAAACAGGAACTGGACGGCACGAAAGATCAGCTCGATGTGGCGCTGAAACAGAACCAGGAAACTGCTGAGAAAAGCCAGACAGCAAGGAAAAAGTAGGAGGGACTGCATGGCAAGTGAACAGGAAAACAGGATTGTAGCCGAAGTCATGGATAACATGAAAATGGCAGAAACGGAAGAAAGCGCTGCAAGGAGATATGTGCGCCGGGCGGTAGATAAGATCCTGATTTACTGCTGCAGAGAAGATCTTCCGGAACGCCTGGAAGGAACTGCAGCCCAGATTGCCGAGGATATGTTAAAGGCAGATCTGCTGGTCTCCACAGGAAAAGAAACATCATCCGTTACCCGTGGAGACACAACGATTTCTTACCGCGATCCAAGCGCTTCCCGGAGCGCCACGGTGGACTTCATGAAGAATTATGAGACATCCTTAAACCATTATAAGAAAATGCGCTTGCCAAAGGATAACCATGCAGGAAGCTGATATTCTGGCAGAGACCTACTGGGATACAGTGACCGTTTACCGGCCTTTTAAAGATACTTTACCATCTGGTGAAAGCGTTTTTAAAAGCGGCGCGGAAGGGAAGATGGTGTATCAGGATGTTCCATGTGCGCTATCTTCTCACAGCGGCGGAGCATTGGCCCAGAGCAGCTCCACGGCATCTGCAGATACTTCCTACAGCCTTTTTGTAAGGCCGGAGATCGACATCCTGGAAAATGATTTTCTGGTGATTTCACGACTTGGAAAGGCTATAGAAGCTCTGGCTGGAGCTGCTGAACGGCAGCCATCCCACAATAATGTTCCAGTTCGTCTGGATGATCCGGTGGTCTGATGAGTACCGAATATACCTTTGACGGATTGAACGAGTGGGAAAAGAACCTGGCCCAGATCATAGACCGGCAATACCCGGAAGAATTTAAGCAAATGGTCATTGACATTGCGGAGCAGGCACTTGGAAAAGCAAAAGAACTGACTCCGGTTCAGACCGGACGTTTACGGGATGCTTGGAACTTGGGAGCTATCGAAAAGCGGGGAGACACCTACTATATTGAGGTTTACAACAATGTGGAATATGCGGAGCCTGTGGAGTATGGGCATCGCATGAAGGGCGGCGGCTTTAAAAAAGGCGCTCATATGTTGGAGGTGTCTCTGCAGGAAATGGATCGGAAGCTTCCAGATTACCTGCGGGCCTGGTTGACTGATTTTTTAAATACGCATGATTTGGTTTAAGGAGAAATGATGGAAAATCCAGTATTGCAGATAAAAGACGCGCTGATCTGGGCCTTAAAGAAGATAGATCCGGACACAGATGTCTTTTTTGAAGAGATCAAAAGTACAGACCCGGCCCATGGAGTGGAACAGCCTAAAACCTGGTATTTTGTGGATTTGAAGCCAGGAAGTCCTGTAACTGTGGATGGAATTTACACGGACATGAGCGTCATGGTGGATGTTACCTATCATGAGAAGGGCGAAAGCAATAATGCTTATCTCATTAAAGCTGCTGAAATTGACGCAGCCATTCGTCCGGTGCTTTCGTTTGGTGATAGGAAGATCACCATCGGGAATGCGGACATCAATGTAGTGGATCACGTTCTCCACTACATTTTTACTATCAATTTCCGGCACTCCGAAGAACAGAAGGTTGCAAATGACCGGATGGAGGAGCTGGGAGTATCACTGAAAAAGGAGAGTGAGTAAACATGGGCCTGGGATTACCGAATTTTAACTTTATCTTCCAGTCCAAGGGTATCAGTGCCATTGAGCGCAGTGCCAGAGGAATTGTGGCGGTTATTTTGAACGATGACACGGAAGGTGAAGAACAGAATGTTTACAACAAAGTGGATGATGTGGATTTCACTCAGTGGACGGAGGATAACTACAATTATCTGAAGCTGATCTATGAGGGGGCACCTTCAAAAGTGATCGCCATGAGAGTGGCCACCAATGTAGAAAGCTACAACGCGGTTCTGAAGAAGTTAAAGGACTTAAAATGGAATTATCTGTGCATCCCTGGAATTAAGGCGGCAGATACCACGATGATCGGAGCCTGGATCAAGCAGTACCGCAATGATGAAAAGAAGACCTTCAAGGTGATTCTTCCCCATTATGCGGGAGATCATGAGGGAATTATCAACTTTACCACAGAGAACATTACTTCGTCTGTTACCGGGAAAAAGCATACTGCAGCGGAATACTGTGCGCGGATCGCAGGAATCCTTGCTGGACTGTCTCTTTCCAGAAGCAGTACCTTTTATGTTCTGAACGATGTTTCTTCGGCAGAAGTGCCGGATGATCCGAATGAGCGGATCGATGCAGGCGAACTGATCCTTACCTTTGATGGCAGCCAGTATAAGATTGGGCGCGGTGTGAACAGCCTGACTTCCTTTACTGCCACCAAAACGGAAGATTTTCGGAAGATCAAGATCGTGGAGGGCATGGATCTCTACATGGATGATATCCGGGATACATTTGAAAAGTATTATGTGGGCAAAGTCATCAATGACTATGACAACAAGCAGATGTTTGTGGCAGCCATCAGCTCTTACCATAAGGAGCTTCTTGGGGATGTCCTGGATCGCAGTTATGACAATACCGTATCTGTAGATGTAGATGCCCAGAGGAATTATCTGGAAGGACGGGGCACCGACACATCAGAAATGGATGATACGGCGGTGGCTGAAGCAAATACAGGAAGTAAGGTCTTTGTGACCAGTAACGTGAAATTTGTGGATGCCATGGAAGATCTGAAAATGACAGTAAACATGTAAGGAGGGAATGACAATGGCAGAGAGTATCAGAGGCAACAAAACTCTTTCCGGTACCTGGGGAGAGCTTTGGATTGATGGAGAGAAAATCTTTGAATTTTCTAAGATCGAGTTAAAGGTAACAGCCAATCGTGAAGATGTCCAGATCGGTATTGATGTGGACTCTAAGATTACCGGGTTAAAGGGCGAAGGCTCCTATACCGTAAAAAAAGTTTATACCAGGGCAAAAGCAATCCTGGAAAGCTGGAAGAAAGGCAAGGATGTGCGCTGCCAGATTATTGCAAAGCTGAAAGATCCAGATGCCGTGAATGGGCAGACAGAGCGCTGGTCAGCTAACAATGTATGGCACAATGAACTTCCGGTGGTCAACTGGGAAAAAGGCGGAATTGTCGAGGAAGAAACCAGCATCGGCTTCACACCGTCTGATCTGCAGAATCTGGATCAGATTGCAGCATAAGAGGAGGAAACAGTCATGGATAAAGATAAGAGCGAGGTATTTAAGAGTTTTACTAACAAGGCGATCAAGCGCTTTCAGGAGAAAAAGGTCAGAAAATACCGCACATTACATATTCCGAGCCTGGATGAAAATATTAAAATCCGCAACCTGGATTATCCGGAAATCGTAGAGTGTACGGAAATCGAAGATGAAAACGATCCGAATGCGGCAGATAAATATACGATTTATCTGGCCGTTGTGGAACCGAACTTAAAAGAAGTCGCACAGGAGATGATGAATCAGGGGCTGATCCAGACATATCCGGAAGTGGTGAATATCTTTGAAATGAGCGAGATAACAGAAATCGCTACAGAGATCATGAAGCTTTCCGGTGTACTCGGAAATAAGAAGGTCACTGTGGTTGAAGAATTAAAAAACTCATAAGCCGAGACGGAGAAACCTATTTCCTGCACTTTTATCTGCAGAAGGGAATCACACCTGAATATATCCTGAATCTGAGCCTGGAGGAAAGGCTCTTTTATTTTGCTTCCATGGAGACGGCCATAGAGGAAAGAAGAAAGCTGTTTGCTTTTGAAGGGAACGGGGGTGCAAGTGACAAATGAGTGTGATAGGAAGTATCAGCATTAAGGATAATGTCACGGCAACTCTCCGGATCATAAAGAAAGAACAAACTTCTTTCCGGGAGGATGTTAAGAAAACCCGTGAGGAGATGGAGAAAACCTGGAAGGAAAAGTACCAGGCAAAGCTGGATGCAACTCCGGCAACCAAGGCACTGAATAGCTTGAAGTCCAAAATGGAACCGCTCCGGAAAAAAGTAGTGACGGCCATGGCTGTAAAGGACATGGCCACAACGAAAGTTAAAGCGGTAGAAAGCCGTGTAAAAGATCTTGGGAAAAAGGTTGCCGAGCCGGTAGTGAAGATCAAGGATGCTACCGGCAAAGGAATTTCTGCTATCAGCGGAAAAATGAAAGAACTGGGAACCAAGGTTGTTATACCGGTTGCAATCGCAGCGGCCACGGCCACTACTGCAGTGGTGGGAGCATCAGTAAGCGAAGGTGCGAAGCTGGAGCAGAGCCGTGGCGGTGTCGAGACCTTATTCAAGGATGATGCGGATACAGTCAAAGCGAATGCGGACAAAGCCTTTGAAACAGCGGGATTATCAGCAAATGATTATATGGAGCAGGTCACCAGCTTTTCAGCTTCGCTGCTGAACAGTTTAAAGGGTGATACGGCAAAAGCGGCCACAGTGGCGGATCAGGCCATGGTGGATATGGCAGATAACGCGAATAAATTCGGTACCGACATAGGCTCTATCCAGAACGCTTATCAGGGCTTTGCCAAGCAGAACTACACCATGCTGGATAACCTGAAACTTGGTTACGGTGGTACGAAGTCGGAAATGGAGCGTCTGTTAAAGGATGCTGGGAAAATTTCTGGAGTTAAGTATAACCTGGATAATCTGGCGGATGTGTATAACGCGATCCATGTGATCCAGGAAAAACTGGATGTTACAGGAACCACAGCGAGAGAAGCATCGACCACATTCAGCGGATCTTTCGGAGCCATGAAGTCCGCAGTTAAAAATCTGCTTGGCTTTATGGCGAGTGGCGGTGATGTAGAAGGCGCTATGGGCTCTGTAGTGGAGACGGCCAGCACGTTCCTGTTCAAGAATGCGGTTCCGATGGTTGGACGAGTCGTAAAAGCGCTTCCTGGAGCTGTGAAAACAGGTATAAAGGCGGCTGCTCCGAAGATTAAAGAATCTGGTGGAGAAATCGTCAAGGGCCTGAAAGACGGAATTGTGAGCGCACTGCCATCTTCTATGAGCGGCGCAGTCAACCAGGCGTTTGATGGTATCGGAAACCTGGGTTCCAAGTTTTCAGCGGCTATACCGGAACTTGTATCTTTCGGAAAGAGCATAACAAATTCCCTTGGTCAGGCTGCAGTAGCCAGTGCCCCAGCAATTGGAAGCATTGTGAACACTGTTTCAACTATGCTTCCAGTAATACTCCCGGTGATTTCAAGTGTGGTTTCTGGTATCAGTGGCCTGATCTCTCAGGCATCGCCAGTTATCGCAGGGCTGGTGTCGGCTATCGGTGTGGCTGTTGTGGCGCTTGCCCCTGTTTTCAGTACGATATTCGATGGCATTGGTGAGAAAGTAAGTTCTGTGATCGGCTTTATCGGAGAGCGGATGGGCTTCATCCAGGAGGTTATCGCGGTAGCTGGCCCGGCAATCGGTTCTGTATTGACCACAGCCTGGAGCGTGATCTCGCCTATTATGGATTTGTGCATTAGTGTATTCGAGCTTGTTTTCAGCGTGGTTCAGCGCGTGTTCCCAGGAATTCAGAGTATCCTGGAGAGCGTCTGGAGCGTGGTTCAGCCTATTGTGGAAGGAATTGGTTCGGCTATCGGTAAGGTAGCGGACTGGATCAGCAACACAGGAGCCAAGATTGCGGGTTCTGGAGGCAGTGGATCGGGAAGCGTTGGAAAGAATGCGGCTGGAGACAACAACTGGCGTGGTGGACTTACCTGGGTAGGTGAGGAAGGCCCAGAGCTTGTAAATCTGCCGCGAGGTTCCAGGATACTTCCAAACAAGGAAAGTGTGTCTCTGACCAGCAATGCATTCGGTGGCGTAGTACAGGGAAGTATGGCAGCATCCTCCGGAAACGGTGGAGGAATGTCCTCTGTCATCGGCGTTTTAACAAATATTGACCAGCATCTTTCAGCTCTGATCGACCGGATCAGGGAGAGCAGGAGCAGCATGGAGGTACCGGGCAGCACTTCGTCTGGTGGAGCAAGAGGATTCCTCGGAAGCATTACAGTCCAGATTGCCAAACTTGCAGATACCATCAATGTCCGGTCAGAAGATGATATTGATGAGATGGCTGATAAAGTAGCAAAGAAATTTGTAGAAGTAATTGTAAATATGGGATAGGAGGGAGCTTATGGAAGAGAGAATCATTGAATTAAGTGTGGATAATCGGAGCGAAGTCATTAAGCTCCCGATTAACCCTAAAACGGTGGAGATTACATCAAAACAGTTAAATCAGACGATAACTTTGCTGGAAATGGGAGAAGTCAATCTTCCGGGAGACTGTGGATTAAAACGCACAAAGTTTTCCAGCTTCTTCCCATCAGAAAATTCTCCTTTCAGCAGCAGAGCAGAAGATACACCGAAAGGTTATATCACCATGCTGGATGAGTGGAAAACATCAAAAAAGGTGGTTCGTGTTATTGTAACGGACATGGACATCAATCTGGCAATGCTGATGGATGAACTGAATTATTCTGGAAATGAAGGAGACGAGGATATTTATTATACCATGTCTTTTTCGGAGTATGTTACTTTGAATGTTCCCACGGTAAATATCACACCAAAGGTCAGGGACAATGGTCTTACAGATCGGCCCAATACCAGCGCCGGTGGAAGTCATACGGTGGTTAGCGGGGATACTTTGTGGGGGATCGCAAAGAAATATTATGGGAATGGGGCACAGTATACGAAGATATATGGTGCAAATAGCGGAACGATTGAAGCGGCAGCCAAGAGCCATGGAAAAAGCAGTTCCGGGAACGGGCATTGGATTTATCCGGGTACTGTGCTTTCGATTCCTGCATAAAGGCGGTGGAAGGAATGAAATTACTGACAGGAGGAAAGGATATCAGCCAGCTAATTGAAAAGATCACTTGGTCTGGTGATACTTCCCAGGTGTCCAGAAAAGTCAATTTCACTATCGCACAGAACAAAAAAGATACTCTATTCCCGAATGTGTCCATTGACATTGGGGATGAAATTATCATGCAGGATAATGAAGGAAATAATATTTTCGGCGGGATTATATTTGATGCGGATAAAAAAGGCAGCTCTAAAACGGTAAGTTATCTGGCATATGATCTTTTGTTTTACGTGAACCAGTCTGATGTGAATATGGTCTTTTCTGGGACACCAGAAAGTATTGTCACACAGATCTGCCAGAAACTGGATATTCCCTGCGGAGAACTGGCTCCGACCAATGGAGTTGTAGTGAAATCACCGTGTTTTGGAAAAAAGGCATATAAGGCAATCATGATGGCCTATACAGTAGCAGCCAGAAAGAATGGTACAAAATACATTCCTCTGATTAAAAATATCAATCAGCTTTGTGTGATTGAAAAGGGGACGTTGTGTGGAGCTGTGATGACCGGAGATTACAACCTAATTGATACAGAGTATAAAAGCACTCTGCAGAACCTGGTAAACCGTGTAATTATCACCAACAGTAAAGGAAATCAGATCAAGGTGATAGAGGATGCAGAGTCCATTCAAAAATATGGCCTGGTTCAGAAAGTTATGAAACAGAGCGATAAAGAAGATATTTCAGCAGAAGCACAAAAAGCACTGGTTTCTGTAGAAAATTCTGGATCTGTATCTGGAGTACCGAATGATTTCAGGGCGGTCTCTGGCTATTCCATTATTGTCCAGGATGAAGTTTCTGGACTGTATGGACAGTTTTACATAGAAAGCGATACTCATACCTTTACCAATGGAAAAGCGCAAATGGATCTTACCCTGGCTTTTGAAAATCTGATGGATGAGGAGGAAATCGAGAAGGACACAAACAATAAGAAAAGTAAGTAGGAGGGACTGACATGACAGATCATAACATCGTGCGAATGGTTCACGCAATTGAAGAACGTATATCCGGTGGCGGAGCTGCGGATATAAACTCCGGTGGCGGGGTTCAGGCAAGCGTAGATGGAACATTCCTGGCTGATGTGATCAGTGTGAAGCCTTTGTCTATTCAACTGCAGGGGCAGACAGTATCTGCTGGCATTTACATCAATCCGGCCTTGACGGTAGCGGCATCGGATGGCGGTGATGAGATTTTAAAGCCCTTTGAAACACCGTTTGAACCGGCTGCAGCATATGAATTTTTGAAAGAATTCCATGAAAAATATGTAATCAAGAAAGGTGATACGGTGGTGGTTGTCATGACAGGAAGCGGCTTTTATATAGCTGGAAGGGCGGTGGCAGGATGAGCATTTTTCCATTTATTGATGCGTCTGGGGTTACAGATACGAAAAAAGTAACTGATTTACCATTACTGAAAGAATATGCGTATGATTATGCGAGAAATGAACTGCTTCTGGATGAAAATGGCTGCACTTATCTGGTGGAAGGAAATGCTGCACTCCGGATCTGGATATTTAAGGCACTTACAACAGCCCGGTTCCGACACGTAGCTTATTCTCCGGCCTTCGGAGAAGAATATGAGGATCAGCTCATTGGACACTCCATGAACGGAGAAATAGTAAAGTCAGAAATGAAGCGTTATATTACCGAAGCGTTAATGGTAAATCCATATATCAAGAAACTGGAAAATTTTAATTTTGAGACCAGTAGCTGGGGGATGAAAGTAACATTTGACTGTACCAGCATTTATGGGAAAGAAACGGTACCGATCCGAATGGAAGGGGTGAATGTATAAATGGATTTTACGGCAGATGGAATTCTGGCCAGGATGAAAGGAAGCCTCAAAAATGAAGATTCCAGGATAGAGGGAAGCTTTACAATGGATAACCTGCAGGCGGTATCTGAAGAACTGGCCCGATTTAATGCGATGCTCATTGCTCCCCTGCAGGATGAACTGGCTGCTCAAGGAAGTGACATGGGAACCAGTGGAAATGAAAAACATTATGTGAAATGGGCCAAGGAAGCAACCAATGCCCAGGGCAAAAGGGTGGCGGGAAATGCAAAAGTTTCCAGTCCAAGAGACGGAACAGGAAACGTATATATCGCCATTGTTTCCACAACGGCCCAGACACCTACGGAAGAAGAAATCCGGATTGTGCAGGAGTATATCAATACGAAGCGGCCTGTGGGGGCTAACCCGGTGGTATCTGCAGCGGAGAGTATTGATGTAACCATTGTATGCGAGATTCACAAAACAGCCGGATACACGGAGGAAACGGTTAAAAGCCAGATTCAGACAGATGTTCAGGCACATTTTCTGGAAATTGCTTTCCAGAGCGGAGTGATCTCCCTGAACTTCTTTAAAGTCAGCAATATCATCAGCGCGGTGAGTGGTGTCTCCGAGGTGGTGGACTTAACAATAAATGGAAAAAAGGATTCTATCACGGCAGATTATAACAAATTCTTTTCTCTGAAGGGAGTGATTATCAGTGTCACTGAATAGTGAACAGATGCTTCCGGCCAGAGTGCGAAAGATGAGGCAAATGGAAGACCTTCTGAATGTGGAAGATATAATCCTGGCTGAGATAGAAAGAATTATTGATGAAATGTATGGGGCGGCGGCGCTACTCCATGAGGAGCTGGTCAATGAGGCTTGGTTGAAGGAAAAACTGGATGCCCGAACAGGAGCTGATACAACAGTAGAGGCAGATGCGGACAAGCTCCTGGCAACGATAACGCTGGATGTAAGCAAAATTGTGGGTGTTGATATGAAAGACATCCGGGTATTTTTGGACAAATGGCTGCCAGCACATTTAAGATATCGTGTGATTTTACTGATAGAGAGTGGCTATATTAGCCCGGAAAAATATACCGTGACAGGAATGGCACTGGGTTATGAAGCGCAGTTTTGGCCGGTTCGGACATTGAATGGAGCCTGGTTGCTGGACGGTACATACAATCTTGATGCAGTCCGTAAGGCAGATGAATACGGCTTAACCTATGAAATTGGAGAAATAGAACTTCATGAGGATTTCACGGAGGCAGCCAGATTTATGACAGCAATCTGCCAAGATGAGAACACTGTCGGCATGGTATCCATGGGCTTTGAATCCCAGTTCTGGCAAGTTCCAACACTAAACGGTGCGTGGAAATTAGATGGTTCTGTTCTTCTTGAAATTCTGAGACACCCACATGAGTACGGACAACACTTTGATTTTGGAAAGATAGAAAACAAAGAGGAAAATGACTATCGTGTTCGACTGGATAAGGATTTATGGTTTCTGGATGGCAGCCAAAATTTGAACGGAAAGAGAATATTGGACGCTGAGAGGCGTGAGGAGGAATTGACATGACACAGAATCAGATCATCACAGTGACAGCAAGAAAAAATATGGTTAGAGCCAGGGCCGGAGAAATCCAGCTCCCGAAAATCGTAGGTTTTGTTTTCGGTGATGGCGGTGTGGATGAAAGCGGGAACATTATTCCTCTTTCGGAAACAGACAGCGCCCTCGGAAATGAACTTCTCAGAAAGAAGTATGACGGCTATACAATGGTCAGCGATACAGAATGCAAGTATGAATGTACGCTAACCGAAGAGGAGCTGGCGGGCAAAGAGATCAGCGAGATCGGCTTGTATGATGCTAATGGTGATATCGTTAATATTAAGCGGTTTTCAGCTAAAGGCAAGGATGCGGATCTTGCGATGACCTTCTGGATTAAGGACACGTTTTAAGGGAGGAACACAATGGCTAACTTACCAATCAAGAACAATCCTACATTGAACCTCCAGATGGAGGCTCTTACAACATCAACTCCTGCACATGCAGACCGGTTTAACGAACGCTATCAGCAGTTACTTGAAAATGACAAGGCACTGCAGGTGGATGCCAAAATTTATGAGGATGACAAAAACGGAGCGAAGATCCGTCTGGGGATGGAAAATGGTCATCTTTATTATGTTCAGCTTCCTTCGGAAGAAGCTGATGGCACTGGAGAATAACGGATTCCGTTATATGATAACGGGATACGTTATAAAATAACAAAATAAGCAAAAATATGACGCATCGTGTTATATTATGCTGGAAATGAGGGAAAAAATGACGGAAAATAAGGTTTTTATTGCGGAGCAGGAAACCCTTTTGGAAGTGAAGGAGCAGACAGAGAAGCTGATCCGGAACCTGATCCCGACTGACGCACCGATCTATGGAATGGTTATTCACGAAGCATCAGATCTGAATCCAGCTACCCGTGTAGAATACTTGGGCGCTAACAAGGACTTTAAGCCTATGTCCATGAATATGGCTACTCATGCCATGGATTATGGCTCCTGGGCGGATTGGAGCTGGTTAAAAGCGAATGTGCCGGTTATGTGTGGGTGGGATGGAGAAATCAAATATTATCTGAATCCGGATGATTATACGAAGAAAGCAGACGGAACAGCTTCAGATGTATCAAATGCAAATTTTGCAGGAAATGCAATGGCGGTCATTAAGAAGATCTACAAAAAGGAATATAAGGTCGGTTCAGATCGTTATGTATACTTCTGCGAGCGGCAGGTTGATCCGGATTTCCAGCCGGTTGGTTTTAATGTCAAAGGAAAAGTTAGGGACTACATGCTCATTCCCATGTTCTATGGCTCTATTGATGGAAACGGAAGGATGAGAAGCATTGCAGGTCAGTGGAGCTGCCTGACTGCTTCAGGAAGCTCTTCTGATAATTCATCAGGAACCGCAATAGGCACTACAGAGCAGAACACAGCGATTTTGAAAACGAGTGCAAGCGGGTTATTCTTCGGCGGCCCGCTTACAAATACGTTAGCAGATATTTGTGTAATGCTTACGCGAAGCACAGATTCACAAAGTTCTTTTGGAAGCGGAATGTGCTCCAGCTATGTAGAGGATAAAGCCCAGCATTATGGAACTCAGATCAACAAGGTAGTTGGAGGCGGCCGGTTTTATGGATCAGATGATAATAAGTCTTTCAATAAGATTTTTCATAGCGCTGTTCTGGGCAGTTATATGCTTTGGCAGCGTGATCCGTATATGGTCGCGGTCAATGGAAGAATTAAGGTATCTACAGATTATACCTACAATCTGAGTGGAGACGGGTATCTGGATACAGGCTGCAACGTGACAGCAAACCATTACAATGCGACCATGCACGTAGTCAAAGGTTTTGGAGCGATTCCGTCAGAGGAAATTGAGGGAACTTCGGCAACTGGCTATTGTGATCATACTTGGGTAAACGCCACAATCACGGCGGTTTCGATACGGTTCGGCCATTGCGGTGACGGTCTTTCTGACGGCCTCTGGGCCCGCGCACTGAGCGTTGTGGCTGCTGACGCCTGGTGGGACTACGGCGCGTCCTTACTTCTTCCAGCACCTGCAGCAGCGTGAGCTGCTGTTAGGGGGTATGGGGGTCTTCCCCCATAAAGAAAATAGGGGGTTCGGGGGATTTCCCCCGATGCCCTTGCAGGGAATAAACGAATTTTAGGGGTTACCGGAACACCCTTTCCGGCGGTTTCGCTACGGTTCGGCAATTGCAATGACGGTCTTAATGACGGCCTCTGGGCCCGCACACTGAACAATGTGGCTGCTAACGCCTGGTGGAACTACGGCGCGTCCTTTTTCTATCAATTTTAGAACGACAACCAAAATGTTCCCGGTAATCCTACACCGCAGACGATTGAAACATCGTTATATCCGCCCTTATGGGTTTTGGTGAGTGGAAATAGTTCCGGTCAGGAGCTGCAAGTAGCAGGAAATGTCCGAAAGCGGCGAGGAGATAGAAGATCATGCGTATATTGAAATACGATATTGAAAAGGTGACCGGGATTCCCTGGAAGAAAAAGAAAAGTTATAGATACCTGTATCGGCTGGCCTGCCGGGAAGATGTGATTAAAAAGGCTTTTAAACGTATGAGAAAAGGGAAAACCAAGAGAAAAGACTTTCAAATGGCGGAGGAAAATCTGGATGCCTGGGTTAAGAAAATCCAGGAAATTATCCTGAATACGAAACCGGATGGATGGCAGACTGATCCCCAAAAACGATTTAAGCCAGTAAAGCATAACCCGGTAATTATTAAAGAGTTTGGAAAGACGAGGGTTGTTTATGTACCGACTATGGTGGAACTCTGGATTCAGCATGTTATTGTAATGATCCTGGAGCCGATTATAGCGGGAAGCAGTTATCCGATGAGCTTCTCATCGTTTCCCGGAAGGGGTTCCCTGAAGGGGCAGCGAGCTATCAGACGTTGGATCGAAAGTGGAAAGGGAATCAGGAACTTTGCACAGGCAGATATCCGGCATTTTTATAGCCATATTCAGTATAAAATTGTTCGGAAAAAATTAGAGCGTAGAGTTAAAGATAACTTTTTCCTACATCTGATTGATGTCTGCATGACATATTTTCCTAAAGAAATGCCTTTAGGTTTCTATCTTTCTCAATGGCTTGCGAATTTCATGCTCCAGGAACTGGATTATGACATTAAATGTAAGCTGAAAATAGCACATCATGTCCGGTATATGGATAATTATACGCTGGCTGATGATAACAAAAAGAAGCTGCACCAGGCACTGCTTTACATTCGGCAGGTGCTTGGAAAGATGAGACTACGCATGAAGAGTGACTGGCAGGTGTTCCGATTTGAATACACCAAGAAAAATGGGAAGAAAACGGGGCGCTGCGTGTCGGCCATGGGCTGGCTGTTTTACCGGTCAAAAGTGTTGATCCGGAAGCGCATATTACTTCATGTAGAGCGCATAGCCCGAAAATTGCATAAAAAGGAAGAAAACGGCCAGCGGTTTCCGCTGGGGCTTTGCCGTGGTTTTGTATCGTTGCTGGGGTGGATCACACATTCAGAAACGTATGACTGGTATTTGATACATATTAAGGAATTGGTAAACGTCCGTAAAATCAAACGGATTATTTCAAAGATGACAAGGGAGGTAAATCGTCATGCAGGAATGGAAAAAGGAACTCTGCAGAGAACAGCCTGAAACCCTTCAGGAGCTTGGAAAAGGCACTTACATTCAGAGGCGCAATATCACTCCGTATGAAAGAAAAGACGGGAACGGAGAAGTTGATAAGGGTTATTCATGCGAGTACAGGATTCTTACAAAAGAAGAATATTTTTCAGCCCTGGAGCAGGAAAACAGCAATAAAAATATGCTGACTTCCATGGCCGCTCAGGCAGATATCTATGAAAAACTTATTGAAACAGAAAAAAATCAGTTAGTCATCATGCAGGCCATTGCAGATCTGTATGAAAAAGAGAATGGAGGCGTGTAATATGTTAGAACTTTATGTGACTTTAGTTAAAGCTGGAATCAGAACCATTGACAGCGTACCGGCGGCCTTCCGTGAAAAGGTGAAAGCGGCTATTGAAGCGGAAAAACAGGAATGATAGGAAGGGAGAAGAAACATGACTCTGCTTCATATTATAGACACGCTTTGCGATGTGACAACCAAGCAGGCAGATCTCCTCCGGGAGCTGGTAACAGATCTGGAACATATGAACCAGGTTTCCGAAGAAGTAAAGAATTATTATCGGGAGAAGCTGGATTCTATTGATCAAGAAATGAACGTAGCTGAATACGGCTGCAGAGAACTTCCTTATATGGACGAAGCTCACAGAGAAATAATAAGGTAAAAGCAGGTGCATCGGATGTTTCCGATGTGCCTTTTTAATTGGAGGAAGATCATGCAAAGAGAAAAGTGGAAGACCATGGATGTGATCCTTGTAATCTTGGCGATATTTTTACTTGTTTTTGTGATTGCAATGATTGCTATTTACATAAAAACAGGGGGAATCCCAGATACCTTATGTACCTGCGTGTTTAGCGTATGTGGCGGAGAATGTGGAGTAATGGGCTGGATCAAGACAACGAAAGATAGACATCTTTCCAGACAATATGAACTGGAGGACAGGGAGACAGACAAAAAAATAATGGAGGAGACGGAGAATGAGTGATATTTGTTTTGAATGTTTAAAGATTTTGGTGATGGTAGCGGTGCTGGTATTAACCAGATATGTGCTTCCTTGGGTAAAAAGCAAGGTTGATTCTGAGAAGCTGAACCTGGTAGCCCAGTGGGCATATAAAGCGGTTTTAATGGCCCAGCAGACCATGAAAGCCACTGGTGGAAAAGAGAAAAAAGCCATCGTTACGCAGTTTTTAAAAGAGATTCTTCAGGAGAAGAACATCGCGCTTTCGGACAAACAGATTGAGATCCTGATTGAAGCTGCAGTAAAGCAGATGAAGATTCAGGAAAATTCGGGAATTGTGATTGAAGCAACGGATGATGTGGAGGTGTAGTTGAAATGGGAGTAAGAGTTGGAAGTGCAAGAAGCAATGAAAATGGCGGAGTAAATGGTGGCAAGGCAGGCGATCAGACTGGCAGAGAGGTCTCAACGCAGCCCTGGTATTTGCATTCAAAGGGTTGGATTGTTATTAGAGCAAAGTCACCTGCAGTCCGGGAGGCAATCGCTAAAAATATGGAAGCCGCCTGCCAGAATAACAATATCGGTTATTGTCAGGGCCACAGAGGAACGGCAACGGCGGCAGCGAAGCCATATGATTATGATCTTTCCAAGGTGAATGCAGCCGTGGAAACAGACTGCTCTGAATTGGTACGTTGCTGTGTGCTTTATGCAGGTATTCATGTGAATGGTTTTAGCACAGCGAATGAGGTGGCAGAACTGGAACAGACTGGCCAGTTTTATATCCTGGAAGAAAATAAGTATTGCAAAGCTGCAGACTATTTGTTACGAGGGGATATCTTGGTCACAAAGACGAAGGGACACACTGTGGTTGTTCTGGACAATGGTTCCAAGAGCAGCCAGAATAAAAAAGTTGAAGCAGCTCAGAAAAAGGATGTATCTATTAGTGGAACCTATAAAACCACGGCAGATCTGAATTTGAGAGCAGGAGCTGGTACAACAAAAGACATTCTGGTTACAATTCCGAAGGGGACAGCAGTCTCCTGTTATGGATATTACAGCCCGTACAAAGGAAAGCCTTGGTATTATGTAAAGACTACTGTGAAGGGAGTAGCTTACACGGGCTTCTGTAGTAGTGCGTATTTAAAACGCTAGATAAATGAAGGCTCTGGGAGTGTGAACTCCCGGAGCATCCTGATTTCATGCCCCTTAAAATTGAAATCAGGAGGACATATGAATAGTTTTATTGCATGGATCGGTGGAAAGAAATTACTGAGAAAAGAAATTGTAAAAAGGTTTCCAGAAGAAGGCTTCACACGGTATGTGGAGGTCTTTGGCGGAGCTGGATGGGTTCTTTTTGAAAAGGAACAAGGAAAAGAGCTGGAAGTATTCAATGATCGAGACAGTAATCTGATCAACCTGTATAGGTGCATCAAGTATCATTGTGGAGAACTGCAAAGAGAGCTGGAATGGCTGACTATATCGAGAGAACAGTTCTTTGACAGCAAGAACCAGCTTGAAAGCCGGGGACTTACGGACATCCAGAGAGCAGCCAGATTCTTTCATATTATAAAGGTCAGTTTTGGATCGGATCGCAGAACCTTCGGAACGAATAAAAAGAACCTTGCCAATGCTATTGAGTACCTTCCCCTTATTCAAAAGAGACTTCAGGGTGTTGTAATCGAGAACAAGGACTTTGAAAACTTGATTCGGGTTTATGATAGACCAGGGGCACTCTTTTATCTTGATCCGCCTTATCATGGGACGGAAAAATATTATGAGGGAAGCTTCACCGAAGCGGATCATGAGCGTTTAAAAGCCGTTTTAAGCAGTATCAAAGGCCGTTTTATCTTATCTTATAATGATGATGCTTACGTCAGAGAACTGTATAAGGGTTACAATATCGAAGAAATAAGCCGGAATAACAGCCTGGCGGGTAAGACGAAAACTTCGCAATTCAAGGAATTGATAATCAGGAATTACGAAAAATAACGTATTTCGTTATAATATAACAAAATGACTTTTAAAGAGTGCCCTCGTGCTAGAATAACCAGCAAAGGGGCATGGATATCATGATTAAAATTCATTTATCACGGCTTCTTGGAGAAAAAAGGTGGACGCAGAAAGATCTTGCAGAAGCCACTGGAATCCGGCCAAGTACAATCAACGAATGGTATCACGAATTCGTAACCCGTATAAACCTGGATCACGTTGACAAGATTTGTGAAGTATTAGAGTGCGATATTTCAGATCTAATTGAATATGTACCGAATCAGCACAAAATCACGGGAAAAGATCTGATTGTCGAAGAGCATGGAAACCGAAAGCCGAAGAAAAAGCAGTAGGAAAAGGACGTTTTAGAGGGTATTTTACAGCCCTTTAAAACGTCCTTTTTCTGTTTTTAAAATAGGTTTTTGCAAATGACGCGAAAACATTTTGCATTTTGCGCGAAAAGCTACACTGGAATTTGCGCAAAAAGAGTATGGGATGGACAAGTCCCAGGTGAGCCGGTTTATCAATATCCACACAAAGTTCTCTGATCCAGAAGATCCGACAAGATTAAACGAAAAGTATCAGGGGTTCGGATCCGCGAAGCTGGCGCTCATGCTGACACTCCCGGACACAATTATCGAAGAATTGACACCGACCTTTGCAAAGAGTGATATCCAGGCGGTAAAAGAAGAAATCGAAGCTGAAGGGAAGGTATCCGATCTGGAAATCATTGCGGAGCAGGCAGAGACTACAAAGGAGCCAGACGGGCAGCAGGACATCCTGCATCAGGTAGTGGATCAGATCCTCGACGGCGATCTCTATATGCGGATTAAGATCCGTCAGGCGCTCAAGTCAGCAAGGAAAGATGCTCTAATCCAGGAGATCCTGGCACCGGCGGGGGAAGCAATGCACTCCGTCCGGATTAAAGGAGTGGGGAGGCTGATGCTGTCAGTCAAGGGCCTGGATACGGAAATCGCACTGATCAATGTCCGGAGTGACAGCAAGGAGATGTACACATGGGAGACAGTGATCCGGGCGGTCGAAGATTACTGTACCAGCCATACGGACCCGGAACCAGAGAAAAAAACGGAAGTTGCACCGGTGCAACCGACAGAAAAGCCGGAGAAGAAAGAACGGAAAGTATCCAAAGTAACGAAGGCCAGGGAAGCAGAAAAGTTGCCAAGCCGCTCGCGGAAAGTGCCCCAGGAGGAGGCACCGTCAGAGCAGACCGCCCCAGAAACTCCTACAACGCCTGTAGCCATCCATAGCACAGCGCCCGCCGGATTTGTGGGGGATGAGAAAGCTGAGGAGGGAAACAGGCAGCAGGAGCCCCAGCTGGAAGGACAGATGGAAATCGAACAGTTTCCACAATATCTCCCGGAAAATTATATCAAATGCCACGATGGCAGCGAGGTCCAGGAGAGCGAGGATGCGCGGATCCGGGCGGAGTGGAGACGGCATGTGGAGAACATCTGCACACCGATACTGACTTATTTACGCCAGCATCCGGAACTCATCCAGAAAATCACGATCACAGAGGAGGGTATTGTCATTGAGTAATAGAGCGCCAAGCATGAATACAGTACATCCAAGCGTCGATCCGCGGGGCGGTATTTACCCTGCAGAAATCGACAGACTCAAAAACAAAATAAAGCTGGGAGATCGCATATCCGTAACCACGATGAAGGGATATGTAAACATAAATCCGGACAGTACGAAACCGGGGATCGCACACCGGCGAGGAACCGTGATTGCGAAGCATAAAAATCTGGTCGTGCTGGAGTATCCGGGAGGACTCACAGAGGCTTTCCGATGGGCAGAGATTGCGGATAAGGTAGCGATATGAAAAATGTGTACATGCTAAAAAACATCCGGACAGGCGTCATAGAGTATGACAATCTGTACGCGCAGGACGTGCATGATCTGATCGGGATCAATAAAAGCTGCATAAGCAAATACGAAAAAAGCAAAAGCGTATATAACGGCACATGGCGGATCATGATGTCAAGCGGCACAGAGCTATGGACGGAGTACACAAGGGACGCATGGGACACCTACCGGAAACTGGTGCTCCGCGGCATGGCAAGAACAGCAAGAAAAGGCTGGCGCAGCTACGCAGAGATGATCCGTCATGGAGCGATACAGGAGGCAGAGGACAATGGCAAAGAGCATCATACAGGCGCGGACAGGACCGGCTGACCGGGAATGTTACCTGTGCCGGGAAGAAGCGGAGAGGAATGGATATTATGGGGAATTGTGTCACACAGGTCTCCATAAGCACCACTTTGTATACGGGAGGTTCGGGGCGTACCGGAAGAAAGCGGAACATTATGGTCTGTGGGGATATGTCTGCGAAGCAAGGCATCATGAGCACGGACCGGAAGCGCCGCACTGCAATAGCAAGGTGGATGAGCACCTTAAAAGAGTCGCGCAGCAGGCATTTGAACAGAAATATAGCCATGAGTTGTGGATGAAAGAGTTTGGAATAAATTATTTGGAGACGGTGTGAATGTTGAAGAAAGATGAAAATTAAGATTTGATGGAGGGAAAGAAGCTTGGAAAATCCAATAGGAGCATATGCGCTTTATATGTTTTTGAAAAACTTAATAGAAGATGGAAAACTAAAAGAAAATAGTGATGATTCAGAAGTATATTTTGTAGACGAAGATGGAATTGCGAATCCGATAACCGACTATTCTTTTGATGACGAGCACGACTTGATACTTTGGTAAACTGAAATTTGAGTAAGGAGAACGGGATGAAAGTAAAGATAAGGCCGAGAAAGGCTACTGATCGGGGAGGCTACTACTGCATGCCACTGTACACCAATATCCAGCATGGGAAGCCGGGATGGAGAATCACACAGTGTCCGGAGTGTGGGGCGAAATGCTGGAGGATCCCACTGGCAGAAATCGCAGAGGAGCAGGGGGCTAAAGGATTGTGTACGATGTGTGCGCTTAAGAAGGGAGTGGGAGCATGAAGACGAAGAATGAGCATAGAGCGCTTAAGAATCTCGTGCATAGAAAACGGGAAGGCGAGTATGAAGCCATGATTGCGGATCCTCGTCCTAAGAGCTGGAGTGCAGGACATCCGGCCTATGAAGGAACATCGATCAGCGGATCGAGACACAGAAAAGAAGGAGGTGGATCCATTGGACAAGGAGATCCTCACCCAATGTCAGGAAATGAGAGAAGAGATAAAAGATCTTAGAAGGCGAATAGAGAAGCTGGATAAATTCCTGAAGAAACCGCCCATTGTGGCAGATACAGTAACAGGCAGCAGGAGTGATCTTACGATTGGTCCGATTAAGGTAAGTGGGATTCCTGATCCCTTGTACAGGAGGAGAGAAGCCTCTCGATACCGGTATAAGAGATTATTGGAAACCAAGGAAGCGGAGCTCCTGGAACTGATCACAAGAGCAGAGGAATACATAGAAAGCATTCCGAAGTCAGAGTTACGGATCATGTTTCGACTGTATTACATTGATGGGCTTACATGGGTACAGGTTGCACACCGTATGAATAGCATGTTTCCAAAACGCAGAGTGAAATATACGGACGATAATCTTTGGAGAAAAAATCAAAGATTTTTTGAAAATGTCGGTTCATGTCGGGAAGAAACATAGTAGGATGGTATCACGGATCAGACGGAAGGTAAATGAAACCCTTTCATAATACTCATCAATCCTCCGGAAATTTCATACGCGATAGCCAGGTGCCATAGCCTGGCTGTTGATTCAGATTCATGTTTTGAGTCTCCTTTGGAAGACATCCACATAATTCGAGTGGGTGTCTTTTTTTCATGCCCGGAGAAAAATCGTAACGAGGAGGTAATCTGGCATGCCATTGTCGGAGCAGAGGAAGAGATTTGTCGATGAATACCTGATCGATCTTAACGGTACGCAGGCGGCAATACGTGCCGGATATTCACCCAAAACAGCACAGGAACAGGCAAGCCGCCTGTTATCAAATGTTATGGTTCGGGCAGAAATTGAAAAAAAGATGGCTGAAAGATCCAAAAGGATAGGGATCAATCAGGATCGCATTTTAATGGAGCTTGCGAAGATTGCACTGGTGAATGCCGGGGATGTGATCGATTTTGAGAATGCGAAAATACTGGAAGATGCCAGGGAGGACGATCTGGCGGCGGTCGCTTCTGTGAAAATTAAAACAATTCCCGGAAAAGGCGGAAAGAATGGAGTCGAGAGAGAGGTCAAGTTATATGACAAGCTCCGGGCATTGGAACTTGCAGGAAAACATTTGGGAATGTTCAAGGAGAAAGTAGAGGTTTCGGGAGGAGTAGAGGATGAAAAGACAAAGCTTGATGACCTGCTGAAGCAGCTCAGGGGAGGTGATCCTTCCTCATGAGTTCTGAACGATTATTGTTATCTGAGAAATACAAAGCTTTCCTGAAGTGCGATGCACCGGTAGAATTTCTTGAGGGGACCTAGCTACGGCAGCAGGAAAGACAACGGTCGGACTGTTTAAGTTCATGTTGAAGGTTGCAGAGTCACCCAAAAAGCTGCATATCCTTGCGGCGAAGGATACGGGAACGGCAGAAAAGAACATTATCAACAAAGATCTTGGAATTATTGATGACTTCGGAAAACTAGCGGTGTACAACGGAAATGGAACGAAGGATGACAAGATTCCTCATATCCTGTTCCATACGTCCGGTGGGGACAAAATCATCTATGTTATGGGATATGGAGACCGTAAGAAGTGGCAGAAGGCTCTTGGAGGTCAGTATGGGTGCCTGTACATCGATGAGATTAACACAGCAGATATTGATTTTGTGCGGGAGGCGGCCATGCGTTGTGACTATCTCATGGCTACGCTGAACCCGGACGATCCGTCATTGGATGTGTATAAGGAGTATATCAACTGTTCCCGCCCTCTTCCAGAGTGGGAGAAAGAGACGCCGCAGGAAATCGTAGACGAATTGAAAGAAGAACCAAAACCCGGTTGGGTTCACTGGTTCTTCTCTTTTTCCCATAATTTGGGACTTCCAAAGGAAAAACTGGATAAGATCCTGGCAAACACACCAAAGGGAACAAAGATCTGGAAAAACAAGATCCAGGGACTTCGGGGAAAAGCTACCGGACTGATTTTTGTAAATTTTGACAGAAAGCAACACGTTGTGACTGAGACGTGGATCCGGCAGCAGATGAAAAGTGGAAAACTCGTATGGAAGAAGTTCACAGCCGGGGTCGACACTGCGTATTCTGCGAAATCTCCGGATACGATCGCTATGATCTTCCAGGGAATTACAGAGGACCGACGGCTGATCACGCTGGAGGAACGCGTCTACAACAACGCTGATCTGGAGAACCCGATCGCGCCGAGTGACACGGCCGTAAAGCTGATCAGCTTCCTGGAGCAGTGCCGCGAGAAGTGGGGACTGGCGAGAGATGTCTTTGTAGATAACGCCGATCAGGCAACAATCACGGAACTAAAGAAATACAAGCGGCTTCATAGCTGCCTGTATAACTTCTGGGACGCATACAAGAAACTGACGATCCTGGATCGTATTAAGCTACAGCTCGGATGGATCCAACAGGGATGCTATCTGGTGCGGGATGCTTGCACGGAGCATCTGGCAGAGCTTGAAAAATATAGTTGGAAAGAAGATAAGGATGAGCCGGAAGACCGGAACGACCATACGATCAACGCAAATCAGTATGCGTGGATTCCGTATAAGAACATGATCGGATTTGAGGAGGAATAGAAGTGGGGTGGATATCAAAGTTGAACGATAACATTACAAGAGGAATTCGAAGTTGGCTGAATGTCCAGGAGGCAAGCCCGACCGCGATTCAGATCCAGGAGATCATGGATTTTGAACTGTCCGCAATCCGCAATAGAATCTGGTACCGCGGCGATGGAAATGAGCTGGAGCAGTTGTACCAGCAGAGTGCTGAGACAGCAGATCGGTATAAATTCTGGGCGTCAAAATGCACGCCGGGAATGGAGATGAGGAAGATCCATACAGGTCTTCCGTCTTTGATTGTAAGAGTGTTGACTGCGATCGTTCTGGCGGACATGAATGATTTTGAATTTAACGATGTCCAGCAGGAAGAAATCTGGAAGAAAATCGAAAAAGAAAATAAGTTCCGGAAAGCTTTTGAAGAGACATTAAAAGAAGCTTTGTACATCGGGGATGGGGCATACAAGGTAACGATTGATACATCGGTGAGCCAGTATCCGATTTTGGAATGGTATCCGGGAGAAAGAATCGAAATCACCCGGTCGAGAGGAAGAATTAGGGAGATTATATTTAAGACTCCGATCAAAGATCATAGAAGGGAATACACCTTATACGAATACTATGGATATGGGTATATTCGGAATGAGCTGTATAAAGGAAATACGCTGATAGACTTTAAAACAGTGGATGCGACAAAGAATCTCCATGATGTCCAGTTTGATAAGAAGGTGATCCTGGCAGTGCCGCTTAAGATATATGAAAATGCCAAGTGGAAAGGCCGCGGCGGTTCGATATTTGAAGGAAAGTTGGATAACTTCGATGCGTTTGATGAGGTATGGAGCCAGTGGATGCAGGCACTGAGAGAAGGAAGAGCTCATACCTATGTTCCGGACAGCTGCATTCCGAATGATCCGACTACCGGCAGGAAAATGAAACCTAATCCCTTCGATAACAGGTTTATTTCAGGTGGAGACAATATGGCGGAGGATGGTAAAAACCAGATCATCACGGTACAGCCTAATATTCCTCACGAGAGTTACTTGTCATCATATATTACGGCGCTCGACCTTTGCCTGCAGGGCATTATCAGTCCGAGTACGCTTGGAATCGACACAAAGAAGCTGGATAATGCGGATGCACAGAGGGAAAAAGAGAAGACAACGCTGTATACGAGAAACGCAATTGTGGAAGCGTTACAGGAAACACTGCCGGAAGTGATCAGTGCCGCCGTCAATGCGTATTATATCCTTTTAAAACAGCCGCCGCAGGAAGTAAACGTAGACATTCCTTTTGGGGAATATGCGAACCCATCATTTGAGAGCCTGGTGGAAACCCTGGCGAAAGCAAGACCGGGAGTAATGCTTATGAGTATAGAGGCACAGGTAGAAGAACTGTACGGAGATTCTCGCGATGACGAGTGGAAAAAAGAGGAAGTAAGCCGCCTGAAGGCAGAACAGGGAATTGTAGAGGTGGAAGAACCGGGAGTCAATATGGCTGCCGGTCTTTTTAATGTAAAATTGGGAGGCAATGGAAATGAAGGTTAAGATCATGAACCGAATGTACCGGATGAGCCAGGAGGAGTATCAGGGGCTTCTGAAGGTGGCGAGTGATCAGGTTCCATTTGGAGTGTATGCGGTTGAAAAAGAAGGATATGCCGAGTTGAGAAATGATAAATGCCGGAGCGTGACTGAATTGAAAGCTCTCACCCGCGGTTTTAAATTGCAGGGGTTCCGGGTGCTGGCAAACAGGCAGGTGAATGCAGATGGCGGAGAAAAACGAGTATGACATTACAGAGGCTTTCCGAAAGATCGAGGCTGAGTTGATTGACTCCATGATGCGTAACATGGATCGGCACCGGGCAGAGGAGGAGAAAGAAGGCTATGAGTGGACCATGTGGCAGACCGAGCAGCTGAAAGCACTGGAGAAGTACAAGAAGGAAAACCAGAAGAGATACTCCAAGCAGTTCAAGAGTATCAATGCACACATCGAAGCACTGATCCGGGAAGCGAGAGCGCGTGGGAACATGAATCAGGAGATCCGGATTCTGAAAGCAATCAAGAACGGATTTCAGGGAGCCAAAAAAGTCACACGCGGGGCAGCAGGAGAATTTTTCAAGCTTAATGATAGAAAACTCGATGCATTGATAAAAGCAACGGTATCGGACATGGAGAAGGCTGAGACAGCAATCCTGAGGAAAGCAAATGATGACTACCGGAAGGCGATTTACAGCGCACAGGTATACGCGAACACCGGGGCCGGAACCTATGAAAAAGCGGTGGACATGGCGACGCGGGACATGCTCTCCCGGGGATTGAGCTGCGTTACGTTTTCGAATGGTGCTCAACACACCTTGAAGGACTATGCAGACATGGCGATCCGCACCGCCAGCAAGCGGGCATACCTTCAGGGAGAAGGCGAGAAACGGCAGGAATGGGGAATCACGACTGTCATTCTGGCAAAGAGAGGCGGGAACCCGTGTCCGAAGTGCCTGCCGTTCGTGGGAAAGGTCCTGATCGATGATGTGTGGAGCGGCGGCCGGTCAGACGGTGTGGATCCGGAGACGGGAAAGCATTATCCGCTGATGAGCTATGCGATCGCTCATGGTCTGTACCATCCCCGGTGCAAAGATGCTCATACAACCTATTTTCCGGGCATCTCCACAGCAGATGATACCTGGACAGAAGAAGAGCTGGAAGAGGTGGGACTAAAGAACCAGGAAGAGGCCAAGGAGCAATATGCAAAACGTCAGGAGGAAAAGTACAGCCGATTGGCGCAGTACTCCTTAGATGCAGAAAACCGAAAGAAATACACAGAGAAAACTCAAGAGTGGCAAGCCATTCATTCTCAATTTGAGAGCAAAGCCGCAGGAAATTTAGGAGCACCGGACGACATCACTGACGAGTGGACAGTGAAAGTCAGCCGATCTGGAGAAGTCACAGATCTGATGGAATATGTTACAGGCAAGGGAAAATACAAGGTAGACGGAAAGCAGGTACTTCTGGATTATACGGAACATGAGAGGCGAGTCGCCGAGAGGATAGCACAGCTATACGGAAAGCGTGTTCAGATGATACCGAGAGTTACATACCCACAGGGGATTTCAACACCGGATTTCAGGATAGATGGAATCGAATGGGATCTTAAGACGGTAAGCACGGCGGGCAAGAATGTTTTCTATAACGCAGTGAAAAAGAAAAAACGACAGGCGAACTGCTTTATTTTTGATGTGACGGAGTGCCCGCTGGATATGAACGAGATCAAGAGACAGGTCAACGATCTGTTCCGATCAACGCACCTCACATTTATAGACAAGGTGGGGTTATACAAAGACAGAAAAATGATAGGAATCTATGAAAGAAAAAAATAAGAACTATTCGGCTGTACAATCCGCAAGGATTATGGGTACTGTGAATAGCTCTTATTTCTTTATAAGTATTTTACACCGTCGACAAGGACTTTTCAAGTAAAAAAATGAGTTGCACCGGTGCAACAGCAGGAGGTAGGCATGAAAGAATATTATTACGAATTCATTGTCCCGGTTGTGATATCAGTTGTAACAGTAGTGGTAGTCCATGTATTATTGCCTCTGTAATGAAGGTTACGATAATAGGGCAGAGAACAGAGCATTTGAAGAATTCCCAAAATTCATGCAGACAGAATTCACTATATGATTTTCCCGGTTCCGTCAAATAAAATAAGTCGGGGCAGGTGTCGTAGGGAATTTCAACCAGTAAGTTGTCCTTTAGGTTTTTGACAACCAGGACCGCTTCTCCGTCGGTGCAGATTTTGAATTTTCGAGCGAGCTCAATACCAGAATAATATTTTCCCTGAACGGTTGGAGCTGTCTTGCAGGCAGATCGGAGTAGTTTGCGGGACCGTTTTGAAAGATACATAAGCTTCACCTCACATAATCGTATATGAAGAGTATAACACGCAGAAACAGTTGCGTGTTATTTTTATGCCCAAACGCGAGTATGGCGTTAAACTCTGCGCGGCCGGCGACACCGATGAAAATGGATGATAGGGAGACACCCTCAAAATGGAAAGGAGAAACCATATGAAAAAGAACAGATTTTCCATGAACTTACAGCTTTTCGCAGATCCGGCGGGTGGAACAGGAGAAGGTGCGGGAGGCACTGGAACCGGTCAGCAGAATCCGGCAGCAGGAACTGGACAGGGAACCGGTCAGCCAGGCGCATCGGCTCCACAGATCGATTATACCAGGATCCAGCAGATGCTTAATGGAACGCTGGCGGCAAAAGAGGACACGGCGCTGAAAGCTTACTTCAAACAGCAGGGACTTACTCAGGAAGAAGCCGAGAAGGCCATGGCAGCTTTTAAGGCAGAAAAAGCAAAGAACCAGCCGGACGTGGAAGCAATGCAGGCGCAGATCACAAGCCAGCAGGCGGCAACAAGGCAGGCGCAGATTGAATCAGCAGCGACATTGGCGGCAGTAACGCTGGGAATCAATGCGAAGACGATTCCGTATGTCTTAAAACTTGCGGATTTCAGTCAGGCAGTAGGAGAAGATGGAAAAATCAACACAGAAACCGTAAACAATGCGCTGAAGAAAGTACTGGAAGACGTTCCGGCGCTGAAACCGCAGACCGCAGGAGCATCCGGATTTGTCCAGGTGGGAGCATCCGGAGGTGATAATGGCGGACAGGCTGGAAGCCAGGCAGACCAGCTGGCGGCAATCTTCGGCAACGATAAGAAGTAGAAAGGAAACAGAATATGGCAGTTTATAGTTACGCAGAGACATTCGAACGGGAACTTGCACAGAAGTATGCAAGAGAGTTGACATCTTACGATTTAACTCTCTCGAACCCGGGAATTAAGTTTTTAAACGCACAGACGATCAAGATCCCGAGAATGACTGTATCCGGATACAAGGATCATAACCGCAACAGCATGGGATACAACACAGGAACTATCACAAATGATTGGGAGCCGAAAAAGCTTGCCCATGACCGTGATATCGAGATTCCGATTGATCCGATGGATATCGATGAGACAAATCTGGTTCTGGAAGTTGCGAACATTCAGAATGTGTTCGAGACAGAGCAGGCGATCCCGGAAAAAGACAGCTATCGCTATTCCAAGCTGTACGCAGAGGCAAAGACTTACAAATCAAACGGTGCAGTGATCGATAACACGACACTGGATAAGGCCAATGTCCTGGACTGGTTCGATGAGCAGATGGCCATCATGGATGATCTTTCTGTTCCTCAGGAAGGCAGAATCCTTTATGTTACATCCGCGTTTAACAAGCTCTTAAAGAGTGCGGAAGGAATCACGAGAACATTTAGCGTCGGTGCAGCAGGCGTGATCGACCGCCGGGTGCATACCCTCGATGATGTAAAACTTAAAAACGTGCCGTCTGCGCGCTTCAAGACAAAGTACGACTTCACGAATGGATGTGTGGCAGCAGGAGCAGCCAAACAGATCAATTCAATCCTGGTACATCCGAGTTGTGTGATCTCCCGTGATAAGTACGCCTACATGAAGTTATTTACTCCGGGAACAGACTCCAGAACTGCAGATAAGTATGTATACCAGAACCGCTACTACACAGATACATTCCTGATCGAAAACAAAGCCTGCGGCGTTGCGATCAATGCAGAGGCAGAAGGGTAGGGGAGAACATGACAGCAGAAAAGGCGAATAAAGTCTATATGATCACCGAGGAACAGATGGAAGCGTATCGCACAGAGGGCTATGATATCCGCGATGATGATGGAAGAATCGTTGCATATGGAGCTGGAAAGAGTGTCCCGTATGAAGAATACGCGAAAGTTTGTGCTGAAAACAAGGGACTGAAAGAGGCACTTGAAGAGTACCGTAAGATCGAAGCAGAGGCTGTACAGGAACAGGCAGCAGAGGCTCCGGCGAAAACAGCAGGAAAGAAGAAAGCGAGTGAGTAGTATGGCATACGAACCGTATGTGACAAAGGAATACTACCAGACCGAATATGGCGGGGAGACCGTGCCGGAGGAGAAGTTGACAAAAGCCCTCCGGCAGGCGTCTCGTCACATTGATTCCCTGACCTACAATCGGATCGTAGGCCAGGGATTTTATAATTTGACAGAGTTTCAGCAGGAAGTTATCCGCGAAGTCATATGCCAACAGGCAGACTTCGAGACGGAGAACGCAGATGAGATCGACACGATCCTTCAGAGCTACACGATCAACGGCGTGACCTCTCAGTTTGGCAGTTCCTGGAATGTGTTTACAGATAAGGGAGTAGCCATGAAGCGCGATGTGTACGCCCTGCTGTGTCAGACGGGCCTGTGTTGCCGGTTAGCGAGGTGAGACGATGAAATACCCATGTTTAGTGCCGAAACGGCTGTGCAAGACGCCTGTGCACGTCCATCTGGAATCTGAGGAGCTCAATAACCTCGGAGAACCGAAGTATGTGCTTGACGCAGATCTGATATGCAATTTTCAGGACCGTGCAAAAACGATCCTGACAGCTGAGAAGAAGCTGGTGCAGATCACGGGAAGCGCATTGTTCCCGGGAGACATCGCCCCGGATATGCCGACATTAAGCGGTGGGACCCTGACGGTATTTGGCGCAGAGCGCCGGATCGAGCAGGGCTGCAAGAACAGGAACCCGGATGGAACGGTGAACTTCTGCAGTCTGGAGGTGGTCTGATGGAAGTGAGATCAACGGTAAAGTTAAATTGGCCACGGATCCGGCAGCTGTCGGAGGCGGCGGTGACGGCGTTGGAGCAGACAGCAGATGCACTGTTCCGTACCGAAATCGTACAGGCACAGGTTATGCCGTTCGATACAGGACATCTGGAAGAGGACGCGACGTTCGTAGATTACAGTGAGTCTGCAAATGGGAGGGTATCCATCGTATCCAGTACGCCGTATGCGCGCCGCCTCTACTATCATCCGGAATATCACTTCCAAAAGACGGAAAACCCAAATGCCGGAGGAAAGTGGTTTACACCGTGGCTTCCGGGTGGAGACAAGGCAGACTTTGCACAGAATGCATTCAAGAGATTCTATAAGAAAGCAGGTGGTGTCTGATGCTGACATTACCGGAGATCCGGCAATGGATCGCTGAACTGGGAATTGCGGCAGATGAGAACGTCTATATCGGCAAGCTGGACAATAAGAAACAGAAGTCGGTCGGCGTATATGGCCGCGCATCCAGCGGTCCGCCGCATACCGCACTGGGCGGTCTGGAACATACGACCTATGATACCAGACCGATCTCCCTGCTGGTCCATTGGACTAAGAGCAAGGGAGAGAGCGAAAAGGCGGCATATGGATTATTTGACAAGTTAAGAGAGATAACCAGTCTGACCATCGGAGAGACTCCAATCAGGTATCTCTGCCTGATGGTGCCTGAACCTCAGGACGTGGGGACGGATGACAGCGGGATATATGAGTATGTGATCTGGCTGGATCTCATCTATCAGAGAAAGTGAGGACAAAAAAATGGCTGGTACAGTAGGAAAAGTGTACCCGGTACACAACAATATTTTTAAATTCGGCACCAAAGGGCAGGAGAGCACGGACGAAAACATGGCGATGCCGTCAGACCTTGAGAACTTCTCCCCGTCCATTGATGGCACTGTGGAAGAGTGGTACGCAATGGATGCAGCCGGTTGGGCGAAAGCCGCAATGACCGGAAAAAAACTGAGCTTTAGCTTTAAGGGCAAGAGATCCGTGGGAGATGCAGGAAACGATTATATTGCAGGACTTGCATGGAAGTTCGGGCAGGACGTTATGACAAAATTTGAATGGACAATGGTCTCCGGTGCGAAGCTTTCCGGCATCGTGGTGATCAACGTCACGACCCCGGGCGGCGGCGATACTACAAATCTGGATACGTTGGAGTTTGAGGCGGTATTCTATGGCAAACCGACATTTACGGCGGCAGCAACATTATAAGGAGGAGTGAAGATGGCAAGAGTAGTAGATATTACAAGTAAGCTGGAATTTGATGGAAACCCGAAGCTGAAGATTAAGGATAAGGAGATCGAGGTGAACGCGGATGCGCCGACCATGTTAAAGGTCATGAACTTGGTGGGGGATGATCCGACACCGAAAGATATCATCGAGCTGTATAAGCTTATTTTCCCGGAGGAGTCCAGAAAAATACTGGATGGCATGAAACTGAGTTTTGCGAACCTTATCACCGTGGTAGAAGTGGCGGTGAGCATCATTTCAGGAGATACAGACACATCGGGAGAGCACTGACCCGTACTACGACCTGTTTGAGGACTGGGATCTGATCATTTCCAGTTTTCTCTCGCAGTACGGGTTGAGAATCCGAACGAAGGAATTTGAGACGGTGTCCTGGGATGAGTTTAAGTCACTGCTGGCCGGGCTGTCCCCGGATACCGCTTTGGGGCGTGTAGTAGCCATCCGATCCGAGACGGATAAGGAAGTGATCAAGCATTTCACGACGGATCAGCGTCGTATTTACGATGCATGGCGGGACCGTAAGGCCGATAATATGACGGAAAAGAACTATGACCGTGAGATGGCTGCTCTGGAGCAGATAATGGCTCAGATGTTTGGAGGCGGTAAAAATTGAAAAAGTAAAGCAGGAGAAAGTCCGGTGCCCATACTGTGGGCATCCGGTCAATGCGAATCGATCCGAGGACGCCAAGTGCAGAGGCGTCTTTTTTAAGTGCAAGAATAAAGACTGTAAAAAAATATTTGAGTTAAGAATCTAAGACGCTGTGCCGATGTGCCTGTCTTAAAAGGCAGGTGATAGGTATGGCGGCTGACAGTGCTGGTCAGATCGGGCTGGATCTGGTCGTCAATAAAGGAACATTTGAGAAGCAGATGACAGGGATCCAGGCACTTGCAAAGAAAGCAGGTGCCTCCCTGGCAGCCGCGTTCGCTGTAAAGAAGATTGTAGATTTTGGGGCAAAGTGCATTGAACTCGGATCCGACCTTGCGGAGGTCCAGAACGTCGTCGACGTTGTGTTCCCGCGAATGAATCAGAAGATCAATGAGTTTGCAAAGAATTCCGCAGCTCAGTTCGGACTGTCGGAGACGATGGCGAAGCAGTTCACAGGAACCTTCGGAGCTATGGCGAAGGCATTTGGATTCGGTGAGCAGCAGGCGTACGAAATGGGAACGACGCTGACCGGTCTGGCGGGAGATGTAGCGTCTTTTTACAATATCAGTCAGGATGAAGCGTACACAAAGCTGAAATCGGTATTTACCGGCGAGACGGAGAGCCTGAAGGATCTGGGCATCGTCATGACGCAAACCGCATTAGACAGCTATGCTCTGGCAAATGGATTCGGCAAAACGACGGCGAAGATGTCCGAGGCTGAAAAGGTTGCCCTGCGGTATAAATTTGTGCAGGATCAGCTGACCTCTGCGGCCGGGGACTTTTCGAGGACTTCCGATGGATGGGCAAACCAGGTAAGAATCCTCAAATTGCAATTTGACAGCCTAAGGGCAACAATCGGACAGGGATTGATCAATGTTCTCTCTCCGGTGCTCAAGGTGATCAACACGATCATCGGGAAGCTGATGACACTGGCTAATGCGTTCAAGGCATTTACAGAGCTGATCTCCGGAAAGAAATCATCCGGTGGAGGAGTATCTGCGGCAGCAGCAGGAATGGAGGCAGTCGCCGCGGCATCAGACAAAGCAGGATCCGCAGCATCAGGAGCCGGAACTGCGGCAAAGAAGGCTGCCAAGGACATGAAAGGCATGTCCACGGGGATCGATGAGCTGAACATAATCAATCCTTCAGACAGTTCCGGAAGCGGAAACTCCGGCGGCGGAGCCGGTGGGGATTATGGTGCCGAAGATATCGACATGGGATCCCTCGCAGAAGGAACCGATGAGATCGACAGCCGTCTGGACAGCATCCAGAAGAAGATCAATGAGCTCCGGCAGTCTTTCATGAACGGATTCTGGAACGGGTTCGGCGATACAGCCGTCTTTGATGATGTTCAGAGATCTGTTGACGGAATCCGGGAATCTGTTAAGAATATTTTCGGGGATCCGGAGATAAAACGGTCCGCAGATGAGTTTGCGACCACCGCGGCGAACAGCCTTGGGAAGATAGCTGGATCGTTCGGATCTATCGGGATGTCGATTGCGGACAACCTTCTCGGGGGATTAGATCGGTATCTGCAGCAGAACACGGACCGGATCCGAGGCTATATCATTTCCATGTTTGATATTGGTGGTGATATTGCAGGAATAGCCGGGAATCTGTCGGCAGCAGTGGCGGAGATCTTCACAGTATTACGGAGTGGATCCGGGAAGCAGATCACGGCAGATCTTATCGGAATTTTTTCAGATGCGTTTATGGGAGTTACCGCATTAGCGGGATCATTCGGCCGAGATGTGTTAGATCTCATTGCGATACCGATCATAAACAATCAGGAGAAAATAAAATCAGCTTTTCAGGGCATTCTGGACGTGGTGCAGACGGTTACATCCGCAATCAGAACGACCTTTGCGGGGCTGGTTGACTCGGTACAGAAAAAATATGATGAGAGTATCAGCCCACTCTTAAAAAGCTTCAGAGACGGCATTTCAAAGCTTGCAGAAGTATTTCTGGACACATTTCAGGCGAATATTCTTCCGGTACTTCAGAATGCTGCTGATCGCTTTGCAGACTTTACTACATCGACCTTACAGCCGTTAATTGACAAGTTTCTGGAGTTTGCAGGAAAAGTAACCGAGTGCATTCAGGAAGTATGGGAGAAAGTTCTCCAGCCGTTTCTGGCATGGTTTATAGCGAATGTAGCGCCGAAGATCGCGAGCCACCTTGGGAAGGCAATCGATGCATTCTTTAATTTCCTCACGAATGTTGGAAATGTGATCAGCGGTGTTCTTGATATCTTTAACGGTCTTCTTGACTTTCTGTTAGGAGTATTCACTCTTGACTGGGAAAGAGCATGGAGCGGTGTAAAGCAGATGCTGTCGGGCGCATGGACGGCGATGAAGGCACTGGTGACGACCATGGTCGAGGGGATCCGGTCCATTATCGAACTGACATTAGACCGAATCAAGAATAAGTGGACACTTACATGGAATGCGGTAAAAGCCTTTGGAGAGACTTGCTGGAATGCGATAAAAGCACTGGTAGAGAGCATCTTTACTGCTATCAGCAATAAGATCGCAGAAGTATGGAACTCCGTGAAGACGAAGACAGAGCAGATCTGGAGCGGAATCCGTACCACGGTATCGACCATTACCGAAGGAATTCGTGATAAGATCACGGCGATCATGACGGCGATCAAGTCCGGGATCAGCACAGCACTGGATGGCATCAAGGACAAATGGACCAGCGTATGGAGCGGCTTAAAGGAGAAGACCATCAGTATCTTTGATGATATCTGGAGCGGAATCCGTGGAGCGATCAACAGCATTCTTTCCGGAGTCGAGAAGATGGCAAACGGAGTTGTGAAGGGCGTCAACAAGATGATAGACGCACTGAATAACCTGAGCTTTGACGTGCCGGACTGGGTGCCGGGAATCGGCGGTGAGAGCTTCGGTCTTGATATTCCGAATATGTCCACGGTAAAACTCCCAAGACTGGCGCAGGGCGGCTTTGTGAGGGCAAATACACCGCAGCTTGCAATGATCGGAGATAACCGGCATTACGGCGAGATTGTAGCACCGGAGGATCGTATGCAGGCAATGGTAGACCGTGCCGTGGCACTTGCGTCCGGAAACAATATGAGTGACCAGTATCTGGCACTTATGGTGGATCTCCTGAAGCAGATCATCAACCTCATCGAGGCGATGGACCTGACAGTCAAGATCGACGTGCGGGATATCAAGAAGAAGCTGACAGAGCTGGATAAGAGGACTGGCTACACACTGAAAACGACATAAAAGGAGGCGGGAACATGGCAGTGATCACGATCAACGGGCGGGAATTTCCCGCCCCAGATATCGGAGCGAATTTTGTAGTAGCAACGAACGTATCAGACGGAAAAAATGCTCTGGGAGAATTCGTAGGGCAGAAGGTCGGCCGGGATCAGCATAAGGTAGACAGCTTACAGTGGAAGTTTCTGGATGCTGAGATGTGGGCCGCGATGCTTCAGGAATTCGATAAGTTTGTGGTGACGGCGAAGGTTCCGGACATGGTACATAATCGTTTCCAGACGATCCGGATGTACCCCGGAAATCGGACGGCCACGCCGATCGAGTTTGACGCTGACGGGCTTCCGACCAGATACCAGGACTGCAAAGTGAATATTATCGATTGCGGGGTGATCGAATAATGCAGTCAGCAAGCAACGCATACAAGGAACACATGAAGGGAAGCTTCCGGCTTCAGGGATATATCCGGGTATCGATCGGATTGATCAATCAGGAGGCACAGGCATCTGCGTATGTGCCGGATCACGACAAGTACACCTACTACAGCAGCTTTAAGATGCCGCTTGACAATTATAAGGTGGAAGAACTGTATGCGACGTGTGACCAGAACTACAGCATTGTAGACGGCAGCATGTACTTTCTTCCCCGTACAAGGGCGGACGTGGTGCTGAATCAGGGGCTTGTCAGTGAACCACTTCTGGGACCTATCGAGATCCGGCTTCCGGAGGCTCATGATATCAAAGGAGTCACGATAGACTTTGGAAAAGCCTATCCGGTTGATTTTACAATTGAATCGGATAATCACACGGTCACAGTGACTGGGAACACCACGGCGGCATTTACCACGGATGAGTTGTTTATTGGAGCGACATTCTTGAGATTCACTCCGATAAAGATGGTAAATGGGCAAAGTCGGTTCAGGCTCCAGCAGATCACACTGGGTATCGGAATTTACTTCGGAAATCGCGAGATCTTATCTGCCACGAAAAAGGAGCATATCAGTCCTATCATGGAGGAACTGCCGACTCTGGACATGGACCTGACGATCAACAACAAGAACCGCATTTGGGATATTGAGAATTCAGAGTCCGCGGTGAACTATCTGGAAATCGGGCAAGAGATCACAGTGCTGTATGGTCAGACATTAGATGATGGCTCTGTGGAATGGATGCCGGGAGCAACCGCATATCTTCGGGAGTGGTCAGCTGATGATGAAGAAATGAGTTTCACAGCGTCGGATCGTTTCGAAGATTTGACGGGGACGTACTATGGCGGGATCCTGCATTCGGGAGGAATCAGCCTGTACGACTTAGCGGTCGATGTACTGGAAGATGCGGGGGTTGACCGGCGCGATTACTGGCTGGATACCTACTTAAAGGATATTCTGGTAGAAAATCCCATGCCTGCGGTGTCTCACCGGGAGGCTTTGCAGTTGATTGCAAACGCCGGAAGGTGTCTTCTTTATCAGGATCGGACCGGAAAGATATTCATGGGATCCAGTTTCAATCCGGATGCCATGGCAAAATCAGACAATGAAACCTATTACAGTAATGCGGCCGGAGTCCTGCAGCGTGGATCCAGAAGAGCCTACGCATCACCGGCGCGAGATTATACGGATGTAAAATCAACAAGATACTTTTTACCCCGTCAGGCTTCGGAAGAAATCAGCACGGGCTATATATCAGAACAGGTGGCGGCAGCAGACGGCAGCTTCACGGAAAATCCGTCTCTGGAGATCGACATGGAAGCAGGCTATAAATGCTTTGGGATCACGCTGGAATTCGGCCAGAATCCGCCTAAGAAGATGATCATTCACACGTATCTTGCAGGAGTGCAGCAGGAGTCTTATACAATCGCGAAGCTGGATGAGACTATTACAGTAAACCATGAATTTCCGGAATTTGACCAGATGATCATGGAGTTTACAGAGGGAACACCATATAACCGCGTGATCCTCGACAATGTGATTTTCGGAGATAGTACTGATTATGAATTTCAGTATGGCGAAGAACTGGCGAAAACGCCGAAGGGCACACAGCTGGCAAAAGTGAGGGAACTGCAGGTGGTACGCACGATTTACGGACCGAGCAGTGAAGTAGCGAAAGAACTCACGAGGGAAACGATAGCGGTATCAGCATTGGATAACCGATATACATTTTACTTTTCGAACGCTTCATATGACCTTGCATGTGCAATCACGGACGCACAGGAGGGGCAGACGGCGAAGATTGTAGAATCAGGGTGTTACTTTGCGACCGTGGAGCTTTCCGGGGTAGCGGGAGCCTGTGAGGTCGTCATATCGGGAAAAGAGTACATGATATCGCAGGCGAAAGTAAGCCGTCAACTTGGCACCACAGGAACGGTAGAGACCTGGGAAAATCCTCTGGTATCCGATATCGTTCATGCAGCGGATCTGGCGGACTGGATCGGGGACTACATGAAAGCGGACCGGGAATATGATCTGAGTTATCGCGGGGATCCGCGGCTTGACGCGAACGATCTGGCATATCTGGAAAACAAATATGTATCAGGGCTGTTGCTCAGAATTTACGAGCATACGCTGAATTTTAACGGAGCATTCTCCGGATCAGTAAAGGCAAGGAGGGAAATGGGATATGTGGCAGACTCCTAAGACAGATTGGAAGACCAGTGACTTCATGAATATCGAGGACTATAACCGGATCAAAAATAATCTGAATGAACTCCGGGATATGTCCAGAGAGTTGTGGAAAGAGTTTCCTTTTGAGGAAATGGGTGAGGATAAGACATATACAGATTACGGTTTTTACGCTGATGAGATCAACCGGTTTGAGGCGAATGTGGACCATATTTGTGAAGGAACATATCCGTTTGATGTGGGAGTGCGGAAAACCTATCAGGATAACCAGCCGTTCATCACATGGGAGGAGCTGAACCGGATCGAATCGGCATGCCTCATCATGCACAATAATTTCACCGGAGCACTTGCGGGAAGAAAGTCTTTGGCATTCACGTTGGGAGGAGGTGATTTCAGATGTTAAAGACTGATTACAAGGATGATCTCTTTGAGGGAGAACGGAAATATAAAATGACAACGGACACGGAAGGGAAGGTTACATTAAAGGATGCGACCACGTACACCCAGAAAGGTACGAGCTTCGGAGCACTGGATATGAATAATACCAACACGGCAGTAAACAGGCTGTATGGGGAAAAATCAGTGACGCTGACGGAGGCAGGATGGACAAGTACACCGCCGTATGCGCAGACAATTAAGGTTGAAGGAATGCTGGATACGGACCGCCCATTTATTGAGTGTGCGGCTGATATAACATCAAAAGCAGAGAAGACAAGGCTTAGAAAAGAATGGGACAAAGTGGATCGGATTGTAACAGAAGAAGGGCAGTTTACGGCGTACTGTAATTTCGAAAAGCCATCCATGGATCTGCCTCTGAAGATTAAGGGGGCATAGGGATGTGGACCGTAATTGGAGGAATCCTTGCGACGGCCAGCCGGATTGATGAAGGTGGCGGAGATAAGGATCTGAATATCTATCTTACGGACAATGCAGGGGTTCAGCTAGTGGACAATGATGGAGTTTACTTGACCTGCGGAAAGGAGACAGAATGAGCGAAACAAAGACAAAAAACCTGTGTACGGTACCGGCCGCAGATCTGACGGACAGCCAGTATTTTATTGCTGAAGACGGCGGAGAACTGAAACGTATACCGAAGGCACAGGTGGTGCTTAAAAAGTTAGAGAATATGCTTGCAACGGATACGGAGAATCTGGCAGGAGGTGGAGAGGTCACTGCTCAGGAGCTTCTTGATGCGCTTGCAGAACAGGTCGCGAACAAGCTGTTGGCGAAATCTCAGGTGGTCAATAATCTTTTGGCTACGGTGGAAGGAAATCCGCTGGATGCTACACAGGGGAAGGCGCTGAAGGAGCTGATTGATACGACTAATAACAATTTGAGTAACACAAATTCTCGGCTGGATACTTCATTATCTTCAAGTGTTTTAGATTATGCTTTGACGCTTCCAGAAGGACTACACGCTGTTCAATTTCCGGGTACTGGTTACACTGGAACAGATCTTCCTAAAAGCAGTTATATGTATTCGAGTGCAACAATTAGCGTTTGCTCAACGGGGAAAATTGCTACAGTTCTGCTGTTCGGAATTTCTAAGAACTGTCCGCTTGCGGTTAATAGTTGCGAGGACAGAAAATGGAAGGGATGGGATCAGTATGTTACAAAGAATGATTTTGTTATAAAAACTTACACTATCGCAGGAAAAGCAGTTAATGCTGAAACTACCGCTGATTTTGAACCAAATATTGCTCTCAGTGGATATACTCCATTAGGTATTGTAGGAACGCGTCTAAACGCTTACGGAAGCGTAACTTTAGTATATGCAGATCTCGTTGACGACACAAAAGCAAGAGTACGTGTAAGGAATAATGGAACTGAAAGCGTAACTGGAGATAATGTAATAATTCGTGTGCTTTATTTCAAATCATGATTTTAAATTTCTTGACTCATCAAAGAACAAGTACCCGCGATCTATATCGTTTTCAAAAAACTGAATATAGTTTTTACCGTTTAAAGTATCAATGTAAAATGTAACAGTTGATTTTTCTGATGGACCAATAGCTGTAGGGACATTTTCTAAATTGTTATTAACATACATAGTTCCCGGATTCGGAAAATAGTGGATTTTGTTGATGTCAACAAAACGATGTTTAAGTCCAGTACCATTTCGGTGATTACGCCGTGATGGTTCTTTTTTTACCCGTAGACAAGCCCATTCCAGGGCTATTGTTTATGCCCATAAGGAAGGGCAGAAAGGAGTTCATATGAACAAAGATAAATTGATCCTAAAGGATGGCTCAACCATCGAACTGGAGGCGGGAGCTTCCCTCACAGCGTTGCAGGTAATCTGCCAGTCTGCTGATGATGTGATCCTGTTATGGAAAAGACTTACCCAGGAGAATCTTCAGGAGGTCACAGTGAAGAATGGTGCGGATCTTATTGTCGGTGTTTATTCTGAAATGGTTCTTATAGAACCTCATATTCAGGCTACAGAACAGGAAGATGGCACCGTGAAGGTTCTCTTCGGTTTACGGGAGAAAACTGCCGAAGAGAAGCGTCTGGATGCCTTGGAAGAGGGACAGGCGACACAGGATGGGGCCATCAAAGATCTTGGAGAAGCGACAAGTGACCTTGCAGAGCAGATGGAAGGAGTGACAGTGTAATGGCGAGATTTTATGGAATGCGTATTAAGTCAGGAGAAATGACACTTGAAGAGGTGCCAAAGCTTTGGAGAAAAAAGACAGAGAAGTGGCTTCAGGAGAATAAGAAGGAGGAATAAAAGAGTGGCAGATGCGTATTTAGTTAAGCAGGGAGCCGCCGGATCCGGATCAGATGAGTGCACAGCCAATCGTAAACATGTCCTTGCCCCGTATACAGCTATCACAGGAGATTCTGGAGACGATCCAACAACAGGAACAATGTTAGATCAGTCTGGCTGGAAAAAGACCTTAGCAGCAGGAGAGTCTGTAACGGTTCCGGGAGGATATCACGATGGAAAGGGAACCGTAACGGCAAAAGACCTTGCAAGCCAGACCGGTGGAACCGCGGCAGACTCAGACATAAGAAAAGGCAAGACAGCGGTTGTTAATGGTAAAACGATTACAGGAACACAGGAAGACCGCGGTGCATGGTCCAGTACGGGACTTTTAGCAGGGCAGTCTGTTACCATTCCGGCTGGAATACATAATGGATCAGGCAGAATTACAACAGCAAGCTTGGCGAGCCAAACTGCCGGCGCGACAGCAGAGGATAAGTATGTAAAAAAAGGGTTGAAGTATTGGAAAGATGGGGTACTTCGGACTGGGACGATGGAAATTCAGTCTGCAATATCTTTTAGTGCTGCCGCTCTCTCTCATAATACGATCCGTGTCAGCTGGAAGAACCCGGCAAAGGGACCGTGGGAAGGTATCCGCATCCAGATGTCTACTGACGGAACACCGGGGGCGAGCGGCGGAACAAGGGTTTACACTGGGGCTGGAAGCAATCCGAACCAAGCTAATGGGAATAACTATGCCGATATTACCGGATTGAAGCCACTTACAAAGTACTATTTTTCCTGCACCAGCGTTTGTACGGGACTTGATGATGGAATACAAGCAGATGTTAGCGCGACTACTACCCATGTATATCTATACAATAGGGGAAACAATATCGCAGGAATTTCTGTTAGTGATGAATACACTTACAATGGGGGAATTACATTTGCATCAAATGCCATTGTTTATAGTCAAGTTGGATCCAGTCCTTGGACGGGCGGAACATTGGTAACTAATGGTAAGTGGGATCTTAGCGCATTTTCTAAATTTAAAATGAGATGCAAAATCTCATCAGCACGTTATGATCGATTTTACGTGAATGTTTTTGGAAAACAAAACAGCGACTTTGATCTTTTGGCAAATGATAAAGTTAGTTTGTCATATAGTGAGATGGTTTATGAGTCCGATTTAAGAAGTGCGGCAAAGAGCTTTAATGATCGCATTTATTTCCAACTGTATAGCGCAAGTAGTGGAAGCGCAGTATCTGGTATACTCGGAGAAATTTATGAGATTTGGCTTGAATAAAGGAGAAAATCATGAATGATATTGCATTATGCCATACAAATCTCCAGAAACAGCGACATTGATTAAATTTTAAAAGATGAAAATTTATAAAATTAGAGAAAGAGAGTGATAATCATGACAAAAACCTTCGTTGATAGCTACAATGCTGTGGCAGGCTCAGTAGTGATGATTTTAACATTAATTTTCGGAACCTACTGGTACGTTTTTGCGGGCTATTTGCTCTGCAATATTCTGGACTGGCTTACTGGATGGTATAAGTCGAGAAAACTGGGAAAAGAAAGCAGCAAGGCGGGATTGAAAGGAGCGGCGAAGAAAGTAGGCTACTGGATCATCATTGCCGTCGCATTTTTGATTCCGGCATTGTTTATTCATCTTGGAAAAGATCTTTTAGGAATTGATCTGGGATTTCTGGTATTACTGGGCTGGTTTACATTGACCTCGTTGCTTGTAAATGAAATCCGGAGCATCTTGGAAAATTTAGTGGAGTGTGGATATAATGTGCCGGAGTTTCTGATCCGAGGACTGGCGGTGACGGAGAAACTGATTCATGCCGGGGTAACAATTCCGGAAGATCACGATTGATACCAGAGTTGCACCGGTGCAACAACCCGGAAGTATATTCTTCCGGGTATTTTTATAGTGGAAAATAAAGAAAGAGGATAAGATTATGATGAAAGCAATGTTATCTCAGCCGATGGCTGGAAAATCGGAAGAAGAAATCAGAGCAACAAGAGAGAAGGCAATCAAAGCCTTAGAAAAGCGGAACTACGAAATCGTCAATACCCTTTTTACAGATGAGTGGTATAGCAGTGACAAAATGAAAGAACGTGGAGTAGTACAGATTCCGCTGTGCTTTCTGGCGAAGTCATTAGAAAACATGTCACTGTGCCATGCCGTCTATTTCTGTAAAGGTTGGGAGCAGGCGAGAGGGTGCCGGATCGAGCACGACGCAGCAGTAGCATATGGATTAACTATTCTTTACGAGGAGTGATCATATGAGAGATATTACATTATGCCACCCGCGGCTCCAGACGCTGGCCGCGGAGCTTATCAAGGAATGCGCGAAGCAGGGGCTGCAGATCAAGATCGGTGAGACGCTGCGCACCGTCGCTGAGCAGGATGCCCTGTACGCCCAGGGACGCACAAAGCCAGGAAAGAAAGTAACAAATGCTCCAGGATCATCGTTCAGCTCTTATCACCAGTGGGGAACGGCCTTTGATATTTATCGAGTTGATGGGAAGGATGCTTTTTACGATAACGATGGATTTTTCGGCAAGGTCGGCGCGATCGGGATATCCATCGGCCTGGAGTGGGGAGGAAATTGGAAGTCTATCCCGGATAAACCCCATTTCCAGCTCCCAGACTGGGGATCATCGACGAGCGGGATAAAAAAGAAATTTAAGACGCCGGAGCAGTTCATGAAGACATGGCCATCTGCGGAAGAAAAACAGATTGTAGAAGGATGGCAGCACGACGCACACGGCTGGTGGTGGCAACTTGAAGACGGATCTTGGGTAGCGAATGACTGGCGCCTGATCAATCACCACCATTACCTCTTCGGAGCAAACGGATACATCCGGACCGGCTGGCATCGGTGGAATCCTGATACGAAGCAGGTGGATCCGGCTGATGGCTCCGGAGACTGGTATTATCTCCAGGAGGACGGAGATCTTCAGGGCGCGTGCTGGCACAGCAGAGCGACCGGCGCAATGGAAGTGTGGTATGTAGACAAATAGGGAGAAGGCGGCATCCTGCATAAGCAAGAGCCGCCTCTTAAATGGTCATGAAAGATACTAAAGATAAGATAAAACACAACCTCTCATCAATATAAACGTAAACATTCTGGATTTGTGACTACTTTTTCAAAGAAATATTATAGGTTTCTGCCATATGGTGGACCCGACGGCGAGATGGGTGCATCCATGCGTTATCTCTCCCAGCGCTACTCAATGCCGTATGGGGAGCAGAAAGCGGTTCTGACGGATATCGGAACGGAGGAGCTCGCCCATCTGGAGATCGTTGCGGCGATCGTTCACCAGCTCACGAGAAACTTAACAGCGGAGGAGCTGGAAGCGCAGGGATTCGGCCCGTACTATATCGACCATACCACGGGGATCTGGCCTCAGGCGGCTGGCGGTGTGCCCTTTAACGCCTGCGAGTTCCAGTCGAAGGGCGATCCTGTGACGGATCTCTTCGAGGACCTTGCTGCGGATGGTGCAACTGCATAAGTGCAACATAGAAGTGTTAAGTAGAAGTTCTATATAATCTGGTGTGCCAGACACCAGATTTTACAGAACTTAGAAATTCCAATGTATTTCAATCGGGACATTTCTTGTCCCTGGAATCCGTTTTCCTACTAATATATAATCAATTAGAGTTTCAACGGTTTCTCTGTCTAAATGTTCAAGATTTGTGTATTGCTCAATAAGCTGGCGGCGATTATCGCCTGTCTGGATTTTTCTCTCAATTACATCAAGCTGTTTTTGCGTTTCAATCACCAGCTTTTCAAGCCGTTCTCTGTCATTTGTGAAGTCTTTTGACAAATTCAGGAAATCATTTTCGGAAAGAATCCCTTTTACTTTATCAAGATAAAGTTCTCTGATTACCTTTGCGTCTTCTTCAATCTTTTTTTGATAAGTAGCAAGTTGTGTTTCTAAAGCAGTTTTTTTCTCCTTTACGTTGGAGTGAAATTCCACGTTCTGTTCCAATTCATCTTTATCAAGATATTCTTGTGATAACTTGTTCAGTTCAGAAATAACTGCCTGCTCCAACTTCTTCACAGAAATAAATGAGCCTATGCAAGCGTCCTTTGCAACATGGCGATTTGAACATTGTAAATAATGTCTTCCATCTGTCTGCTTATTAGAACGCATGGTATAGCCACAGTTCATGCAGCGAGCTTTTCTGGCAAACAGCCCTATGGTTCCTACTGTAAATGGTTTTGCTTTTTCAGCTACCATAGATTGTACTCTATCCCAAAGTTCACGGTCAATAATCGGTTCGTGTGTTCCCTCTACTCTGTACCATTCCTCTTTAGGTCTGGGCTTATTTTGTTTTGTCTTATACGAAACACTGCCGTATTTTCCTTGAACCATATTTCCGATATAAATTTCATTTGTCAGCATATCGGAAATAGCAAAATATTTCCATAAGGTACTATTTTTTCTGGTAGGCTGCTTATAGCGTAAACCATGAAGCCGTTTATATTCCGTAGGGTTTGGAATCCCACGGTCATTCAGCATACGGGCAATCGCTGTTTTGCCATATCCCTGTGAAAATAAAGTAAAAACTTCTCTGACAACAGCAGCAGCTTCTTCGTCAATAATCAGGTGTCCCTTTTGTTCGGGGTCTTTTTTATAACCATAAAGAGCAAATGCACCAATATGAAATCCATTCTTCCGGCGGTCAGTCAATACGCTGCGGATGTTTTCTGACATATCCTCTAAATACCACTCATTAACCAGACCATTGATTTGTCTTGATTTTTTGTTTCCTTTATTAGCGGTATCTGCATTATCTACAATACTGATAAAACGAATCCCCCAAATAGGAAACAATCCATGTATGTATTTTTCCACCAACTCTAACTCTCTGGTAAATCTGGATTGTGTTTTACAGAGGATAATATCAAATTTTCGGTGTTCAGCGTCATTTAACAGTTTGTTAAATTCTGGTCTTCGTCTATCTGAACCAGTATAATCGTCATCACTGTATATATTGTAGACTTCCCAACCTTGTTCCAATACATATTGAATCAGCATGGATTTTTGATTTTGAATACTGTTACTATCATCAGTTTCATGTTGTTTGTTTCTATCTTCTTCTGATAAGCGGCAATAAATAGCAACTTTTGACTTTGTGTTCATCATATTTTATCTCCCTTAAAGAGAAGATAAAACAAACATTCCACCTACACTTATTATACCGTGTTGAGAAATGTTTGTCTATCATTTTACAGGTAATACCTGTCCTTTGGATTTTTCTAATTGATTGATGAGTTCTATCCATTTCTGATTGAACTCTTTTTTTAATGCCGACTTATCTTCACACTTAAATACATTTTTGCAGGAAATTTCTGCTTCTTTTGGCATAATTCCACCTCACAGTCTTTACTATGTTTACAGACTATGCAAAAATGCTTGTTCATTATGAAAGAATCATCCTTAGCAAACCGAACAGCTTCCGCTAAAGCTCATGGGAATCTCACCCCTGCATGGTTCTCATCCAGCCGTACCCTT